>Ga0208180_1000428_pt1 | contig 36649 bp, 53 predicted proteins | sample MalvireepMed_s16_FD_184241 | JGI IMG/M metagenome (GOLD analysis project Ga0208180, IMG submission 184241) | Marine viral communities from the Global Malaspina Expedition - Malaspina viral metaG DeepMed_s16 (SPAdes) (version 2) | ecosystem: Environmental > Aquatic > Marine > Oceanic | place...
GAATAAATATTTAGGTTCAGCTCATGCAACTAGTGTAGGAGCCATACGAGCAGGGAATGCATTTAGAGAATACGTCTATAATAAAGCTTTAGTAAGAGATTTTGGTCCTGCAGCTGGAGGATTAGGTCCTACAGTACAATTTAGAGCTTCAAGACAAGGTAGTACACTTCTTGTACCCGGCACTTTATCTGAAAAAGCTGTAACGATACTTGATGGTCTTTATACAATTGCTGATGAAAGAGCAGGTGTACAACCTAAAAATACAGCTAATGAATACTTAGTAAATCAAGTTTCAGCTGAAGAGGAAGGTGATAATATAGATCGTACTAAAAGGGTAACAGTTAGTGGAATAGACGGAATACCTGATGGTGATTATTCATACGCAGAACTTGAAGCTATAAAAAAGAATACAAATGTAGATGATGTTCTTAAAATTGGTCAAATAGATGCCCTATTTAAAGAGTATACAAAGAAAAAGAAGGAATAATACATTGGCAGATCAACAAGTCATACTAAATAAAAAAAATCCAGTAGAAACTAATCCAGTTACAGAAGATGTAACAGATCCTAAGAAATACTTTATCCCTCCAGATAGTGAGCCTGTTGTTGTAGATAGGACTTATGCCCATGTAACATCTGATGATGAACGAGAGCAAACAGAAATAGTTCCCTCTATAGCATCTGCAGCTGATATTCCTGTACATCCTGCAGCATTAGAACCCCCATTTGGGCACCGGACAAAACCTTCAGTAACTTGGGAAGAATATCAACAAAAAAAACTATTAGCAGTTAAAAAAGATCCTACTTTAGCAAAATACCGAGATTTACTTAGGTTAGAGGTATTAAAAGATGGTGATAAAGAAGTAGGAGTAATGTTTAAACAGTATAATGCAGAGGATGAACTTGTAGATACTTTCACATTTCCTGCTGGATCGTATACATCTAAGCAAATAAATAGGTTATTTCATGATACTAAATCAAGAATGGAAAGAAAGGGTGTAACAACTTTAGGGGGAATGCCCGGAAGAAGAAGAACACTCGCAAGAAGAATAACAGAAAATCTTTATAGGCGTACAACAGAAGCCCCACTATGGGGAGCAATTATGTACTCTTTAAGTGCAGGAAGAACAGCAACAATACCCGGTGCGATACTTCTAGCGTATAATTTAAGCCCTACTAGCTGGAAAGAAGCTTTTAATATACCAGAAGGATTCCATGGAGAATTATATGAAACCGAAGAGGTAATACTCTGGATGGATAAAGTAGAACGAAATTGGAGGGATGGGCCAATAGGTGATCCAGATTTAGGCTTATTTGATAAATATGGAACATTAAAACCATTAACAGTAGATGAAGTAAACGAAAATTTAGACACTGTATCTCCAGATTGGGCAATAACAACTTCAAATTTAGCTTTAGAACAACTGTTAACTGGTGGTGGATTTATTCTTGGTCTTAAAATGAATAGAGAATTTCTTAAAACTCTTACTGAACAAGCTGATGATGTTGCTGTAGCATTTAAAAATAAACATGGAAGGGAACCAAATGTACTTGAAGCAGCAAAATTATTAGAATTAAGAGTTAAAGCAATAGCCCAGACTTCTAAAGAAGGTAAAGATTGGGTATCAAAAAGAATACAAAATTTAGCAAATGTTAGAAATGATTTGGTTTTTGAATTTTCAAGAAAATTTGGTAAAAATTTTACTGCATATGGAGTTACTGATGGGTCTTTTATTTTATCTTCTTATGGATTAGATAAAATGGCTGATGGAGGTTGGGATATTGGGGGTGGTTATAATACTATGGGTGCTATTCTGACAAGTATAACTTCCGGTGGAGTTATAACAAATATAGGTATACCCCTTGTTAGAGGACTAGCTGAACCTACTATTACTGCAGCTACATTTCCCATTAGTTGGGTAGGTAAAATTAAAGATCCAAAAATAGTTCTTTCTAATGCAGCAAACAGAACCAGAAGAGAAGATCCAGATTTTATTATTAGTTTAGAAAATAAATTAAATAAAAATTTGCAAAGGGGACAAAAAAGAATTAAAGTTGAAGATGAACATATACTAAAAGAAATGATAGAAGTTAGAGCTACAACAATAGCCGGAGGAGATCCAAAAAAAATACGACCATTGCACAGAGAAGAGGCAAGACGAGCAATAATAAAAGAAAATGAAGGGGGTATAGATGGGGAGAAGATTATTTCATGGCTACGAGGTGAAAACACGTTAGAAGGTTTGGGTTTACAAGGTAAACATAAAGAAATGGCTAGAGGATTTATTAAAAATTTTCAACTCCTATCACCAGATTCACAAGTAGCATTAATTTCACACGTAAAAAGAGCTACTGTAGTTACTGATAAATTACTTGAACTGGGTATAAAAGATCCAGAAGCTGGTTTTGGTCTTCTATTTGGTTTAAATACTTTAAGAGCTGCAGAACCTGATATTCTTATGCAAGGATTAGCTAGATATGCAGGGAAAGATAAAAGTGGATTTTGGAGAAAGAGTCTTTTTAAACAAGTAAGTCTAGAAGAATATTACCAAACTAAAATGGATTATACCAGACAGTTAGAAGATCAATATAAAAGAATACTTATGGAAATGACTAAAAACCAAAATTTACGAAACAAAGGAGCTTTGGGATTTATACAAACAGATGTACAGGAGTACCTAGATGACATGGGTAGAATGATAACAAAATTGGGTCAGGAAAATACAGCTTCAAAAAAATTACTGAAAAAAATAGGAAGCTTAACAATTGAAGATGGTAAAAATATAATAGATGATCCAAGATTTCATGATAAAGTAGAACAATACATTAAAGCTATAAAAAAAATAGATCCAAATGCTGAAGAGGTATTTGCATTAGCTAAACAATTTGAAGCAAAAAAGATACTTAGTGGAAAAAATCTAGTAAGAGCTATTCAGGAAGCAAAAACAGGTTCACAAAAAGAAGCAGCTACAGGTAGAGCAATTGCATTACCTATTATAAACAAAATGAAAAATCTTAGAGATGAAAAAAATAGACTCTATGCATTAGCTAGAGAGCAAAGTGGATCCGTTCAAGTAGATAGTACCAGACTTTACGATGACCTTACAGAAATGTTTGCCCTTCAAAGTAAAGCTAAAAAATTTAAAGAGAGCACAGATGATGTAGAATTAGATATTAGAGATGTATTTAATGCTACAGCAAATGCCTATTTTGTTAAGCTATCAAAAGAAATACCTGAAATGTCTTCAAAAAATGTTGATGAATTTATCAAAATATTTGCAAGAAAGAATGGTGATGGAGAACTACTTCCAAAGATTATGGGAGATTCTGCTTCAAAACTAAGATATATGATGGACAACAATGTATTAGCAGTTCCTGCTCATTTAAAACCTGCTTTTACAATGGGTGTAGGTGATCTAAAAGATATGAGAATGGCATTAAATGCATTAGCTAACCGATCAAAAGGTGAAGGACAAACTACTACGCAAGCATTTAGAAGCCTTGGATTAGAGGATATAGTAAAAAGAGTAGATAGTGAATTGGATGATTTAGCATTAGCTGGAAAGTATGATTCTAAACTTTGGGATGAGGGTGATGCAGCAAACATGATATATCATGATGCTAAAGCTACAAGATTAATAAGGGATACTGTAGGAACGAGACATCGTTTCATGACTGATACAAAAGAGTGGTATTATAAAACACCAGTAGAAGAATGGGGAAATAAAATATTTAATAATCCTCTAAAAGCACAAAGTGTATACGATGATATAGAAAGAGTTTTTGGAAGTGATAAAAAGGCATACGATAACATAATAGAGGCTATAAATCAACATGCTCTTTCATTAATACAGCATGAAGCATTTGACTCAAAATTAGCAGCAATGGTACAAATAGGAAGGAAAGGAAAACTTATAGCAGATCCTGATAGGGAGTATGAAAAGGGTGCCCGATTTATAAAAGAAAAAATTAAAATGATTGAGGCACTTGAACTAGCCAGTGGTGGTAAATTTAATTTTAAGCATGCATATAATTTTAGTAAAAAACTAACTGACTTAGCAATGAAAGATAAAAGCATAATAAAAAAATTGAAAGAAGCAGATGTGAAGAGAGCCAAGTATCAAGACACATTTAATGATTTGTATATCAAAGATAAGGGATTATTTGTTAAAAGATTAGAAAAGCTAGGCATGGATATAGAAAAATGGACTGAAAATCCCCAAGCCTTTTTAACAGCATTTCAAAGTGGAAGCATTAAAAAGGCAAGAGACGCTTATAAAAGACAACATGCATGGCAGGGAAGAGGTAAAGCTGAAAAACAATTTGATGCTATGATACATTCCTTTTTTGTAGAGGGATTTACAAAAGCATTTACTGGAAGAACAGGTACAATACGAGTAGTATCAAAAAGTTTATCAGGCAAACCACAGCAGTTTGGTGGTGGTTTTGGGTCTAAAGGGGTACTAGATCAATTTGAAACCGATAAAATGCTGGATGGTCAAGCTGTTATAGACTTTTTAGCAGACAATGGTGATTTGATAAAAAAATACATACCAGATATTGAAATAGATAAATTACGTTATATAGTTGATGCAACAGCTATGAGACAAGTTGTACCAGCAACAGCAGGTGTAGAAAATATAACATCAGGTTTAACAAAACTTACAATTGGCTCTTATGTCAGTAGACTTTACGCTGTTTCTTCTGGTCGTACAGGTTTAACGTATGTTGGGGTAGAAGCATTAGTTGTACAACTACAACGACATGAAGTAGAGGTTATGGCTGCTCTTATGATGAATCCCCAAGCATCACGAGCAATTGCTAAAATAATAAGCTCAGGTAAACCAATACCTGCTACTATTGAAAGTTCAAAAGTTGCATGGCTTCCAGAATTGTTAGGACAGATAGATGCTTTAATAGAAGAACAACTATTTGAACCTGTAGTTATAGAAGAAAGCACACTATTTGAACCTACAACTATGGCAAGCATGGAACCTACAAATCAACCAACATCAGAAGTAGCGATGTTAAATTCAATGCAACAAAATATAGGAGGGGCAAATGCCTGAACAAGAAAAAATAACAGGAAGGTCTGATATGTCAGCAAACCCAGACAAAACTTCCTACACACCAAAAAAAGTACAACCACCAACACCTATGACGGATGCTGTAGAGTTATCCAATGTAGAACCGATGGGTGAAAAGAAATACCCCAATATAAAACAAATGAAATATGGTGGTACAGTTGTTTATAATAATGGACCAAGAAAGGTGAGGACATAGCTATGGCAAGGATTCAATCAGAAAGATTAAGAGGAAAAAAACCTCCTGCAATAGATTATAAAATAGGCAACGGAGGTATACGAGATTTATTTAAGTATATATTCGGAGGTCAAGAAGTTCGTGATTCTATGAAAATTGTAAAAACATTTCGTGGTAAGAAAACAGTTATAAAAGATGTTATGCATAAAAATGTTATTGCAGATAGTCTTACAGAAACAATAAATAATTCTAATCAAGTTAGTAGAATGGCAGGAGAAAGAGCAAGCCAAATACAAACAGACATGTTAAAAGCTATGGAACATGATTCAAGAAGACTTACAGCATCTGATGCAACAAATCAATTAAGAGAAGCAGCTACGTATCCTCCGGGCTATACAGACACGCTTGCAGACACGCTTGATACAAGACCTGATCCTATACAAAAGAAACCATTCATACGAGCAGTGGACTATAGAGCTTATGAACCACGAGGGAAGGGGCTCCACACTCTTCCTGAAAAACCAGTTAAAGATCCATCAGTACCTACAATAAGTGCAGCAGGACCTACTAAAATGCGACCAATGAGAGGGTACTCTCCATTAGGAATGGCAGGTGAAACTAATATAGTAGACCGATCAAGACTTGGAAGAGGTGCACCTGAATCCTACGCAAGAGATCCAATAATTAGAGTTGAAGATGAGAGAAATTTCTTTGGTGAAGGTCAGGTTGGATTTAACTACGGTGGAAAAGTAAAAACAAAAAGAAAGAAAAGACTATACAAAGGTGGTAAAGTAACTTCTTACAACTATTAAGTTTTACAAAGCTTACCTACATCTTTCTCTATAGCATGGCCCACTCCTTTAAGATAGTCAACAATAGAACCTAACACATGTGTATTAGGATAATCTTTCCTCCAGCCATCTAAAGCTGTAATAAGGTTATCCCGTTCTATATAATTAAACTCCGTTATTACTTGACCACTTGAATTTAAACTAACTTGTAATTCAAATAATTTTGCCTCAACCATAAATCCTCCTATATATCAACCAATTCACACACTCCGGCTGTACAGGCTAGTTCTTGTGATCCTTTAGTATTATCTTCTTTTTCATATTCTTGTAACTTTTGCCAATCTATATCGGTTGGCATTTTTTTTGACAATTTCTTGTACTCCTCTTCTTTTATATCTTGATATGGTGCTTGTTTATAAGTATGATCGGAATGTGGTAAAAAAGATACCCCACTCAGATGTTCAAAATTATTCCAACACCAAGACCCTACATTAACCCACTCATGTTCACGCACTGAAATAGTAACAGACGGTTTATGCTCACACCAATGTTCAGCGTAAACCCTCCAAAGTTCTAATTGATTAATAGCTGATATATCATTCCTGCACACTGCTTGATTAGGTGCTTTCATAGGAAAAGAAAACACAGTAGTATGATCAGGTTTAAGATAATCCGGCTCATTAGGTATACCAGATGCAATCATGAACTGCGTAAGAGGATCTTTATTATCCCCCCTTACTGTTCTGACATAGAAAGGATTATGCCTTGCATGAATGCCACTGGAACTATCAACTAACTGACTGACAGTACCTGATGGTTTCACACAAGTGATAGCAGTAGATTGTGGTATACCTAATTTACCAGACCACTCTTTATTGGTTTGTACAGCAACTGATCGCAAAGTGTTCAGGTTATCAATTAACTTCTTTCTTGAATTTTCTACCCAAGGTAAAGCAAGGTAGTTATCTAATATACCTGTAAGTGATACACCAAGTAATCTCTCCTCTTCTGTATTATTTTGCCATCTTTTACGCAAATAACCAAAGTTGGTGAAGGTAGCCTGTATAGTGCCTAGTATAGTAGCGATCTTTACTTTTCTTTTTAGTGTATCCACTGTATCACCTGCACGTACTACAACTTCCGTAAGATTACAGAACTGATTTGGTCTTAATATAATTTCTGAACAAGGATTTGTTCCAAATTCTACATCGGCATCTCTTCTACCATTCTGTCTAGCTTTCTCTTGTGCTGATGCTCTGTTAAATATTCCCCTTTCCCCAGATTTGCTTTCATAAAGGGATAACCACTCTTTCATAAATGTTCCCGTATCCGGTCTGTCTGTATAAACAGCAGAATTATTAGCTAATGCCCGTTCCGGATTTGTAGTCCACCACTCTCCCTTTTTAGCTGAACGTATTCTATCATCAGATAAATTAGACAAAGATATAAGAGCTGATCTACGAACACCACCAACAACAACTACCTCTCCTGTTTTACAAACTATATCATGGCATTCCATAGATGTAAGTTTTCTTCCTTTTGCATTCTTAAACTTTTCTATAGTAAAATCAAATAAATCTACTAAAGGTTGTGGGCCACTAGCCCTTCCACCAAATGTTTTAAGTCTGGAACCTGCAGGTCTAACTTTTGATACATTTACTTTAGGGATGCGAGAAGTATAGAGGTAAGATATTAAATCCCTAAATGCTCTTGCCCACCCTTCTTTAGAATCAGCTACAGCTATAACATCATCCGTCTGTTCAAATTCTCTATTGGGAACAGTGGGCAATCCACTAACGTACTGTCTTTCCACAGAAAATCCCACACCTGTGCCATTCATTAAAACATACAAAACTTCATCAAATGCTTTTGGATTATCTATCGGTATATACGAACAGTTATAGCTTGCTACATTTTCCCTTTCCAATGCTTTCCCTGAAGTCATCAAAGCCCTCATACTTGGCATAACTTCAAGGGATAGTATAGATTCTTCTAGCATTGTCCATGTATTGGAAGGAACTTTTGCTTCAATGTTTTCCTGTACATGATATTTAAAAAAGGTTACAAGTCGGTTAACCGTTTCAGACCACGTTTCTCTACTTCCTTTTTCCTCCAGCCATCTTGAATACCTTGATAGATGTATAAATGACTGATAGCTTGTAGGTAAATAATTTCCAGCTACCACTATTTATCTCCATATTCTAATTCTAATATCAATTCAGCATAATGTATAACCTTTTTTATATCTTCTGCACCATTTTTTAATCTATGGCGAGAAATATATTTTACTATATTTCCTTCACAGAAGTCAAGTTTATTTTTTGCAATGTACTCTATAGGCATAATTTTAAAATGCCTGTAGTGATCTCCACCAATTTGTTTTTCACTAGCTATCATTTCTTCTTCAGCTGTCATTCTTGCCATGTATTTTTCATGGGGCTCATGTACCCTTTTCATTATCATCTCCAAACAAATAGGTAATATTATCTACATTTTTAGGTTGTCTCTCTTTTTTTCTTGCTATTAAATCATCTATAATAGGAACATCTATAGTATTTTTTAATTCTTCTAGTATAACACTTTGACCCCGTTCCTTTAATACATCCATATCATTAGCTAGATAAGATAAGATACCCCTTACAAGAGCATAACATAGATCTACATAATTTCTTCCCACTGTATGTGTATCAAAAATACCTAAATCTACACCATCTTTGCCACTAGGTCTAATTAGCAGTACATACATATCTTTAGGTAAACCCTCTTTATATTTTAGTAATTCTTCACTATTCATCCATCCATTCCTGTGGCAAAAATCCTTGACACCATTTAAAACCATGACGTTCACACCAGCCTGCATAAGTTGTTTTAGATCCTTTATACAGCTTATTGTTTGCATTCATGAATAGAAAACGTATATCTAATTCAGGATGTTGTTTTTTTATCAACAGATGCTTTCCTCTATCTGCTGTCGTAAGCCTTCCTTTTGCTTCTATAAGAAACTTTTCTAAAGCAAAGTCAGGAATATAAGTAGAATGCCTAACATAATCTATTTTCTCCGATTCGTATTTAAATTTTATTTTATATTTATTTAAAGCTACAGCAATGCCAAGCTCAAAATCCGATCTGTATCCATGACTGCGTAGTACCATGTACTTCCCCTCATAAAATAACCATCATAAAAAAACTAATCATAGCTATTATTACTAATATATACCCAGCAATTAACAAATCTCTATGCATTACAGTTTCGGTAAATTTCTAGATATTATATCTTCAAATTTTTCATTAAAGTATTTAAAAGTTTTTGGTGCACTTTCTTTTAAAATACTTCTCAATTCTACCATACCTGTCCAATGCAAAACAACAAGACCACCTCTTTTTTTTGCATGTACAGCAAGTTCTCCTAAATCATAATCTATTTTTTCTAAATGTTCTTCAAACCTATCATCTTTCCATGGTTCATCTAAATCAAAAGTAGTTGTCATTCTTATAGGTAATCCACTTGGACTATTTCGTAATTCTTTAACTATACTATCCCCACCAAATTTTTTATCACATTCAGGATAGCCAAAGTAAGTTTCACTGTTTAGGTATCCGTCACCAATAGTTACTTCTGTAGATAAGTAAATCATACTTCTACCTCCCGTTTCTTTAATTTAGTGTACCAGATTATAGGTCTTTGTGTTGCTTGTGTACCAACTCTTCTATGTTGTTCTGCAGAAGGCCAGCATTGTTTCTTATAATCACAATAGCTACAAATAGTATGCATCAGTCTATTTCCTGTAGCAATAATCTCACCCTTTCGTTTACCATATTGTACTCTAAATGTTTCTTCTCTGTCTGCAAATTCCTTTTTAAGAGGTTTATTTGCTGTCATAGTTTTAGCATTCTTCTCTGCTTTTTCCAATTCCTCATCCGAATCTTCCTCTTGATAATCCGGTGCCTCACAAACAGCCCATTCACCCGATGCTTTGTCTATAACAATCCACCCACCAAAATCCATATTCTTTGCTTTGCTGTACAGGTATCCCTGCATAAGATAACCAAAAGCATCATCTTCTTTTACCTTATTGTATCCACCAAACTCTCCACCAAATTTTTTAGAGAAAGCATACGGGGATGCTGATTTTATATCCCAAACTTTGCCATCAATAACAACGTCAAGAGTACCATCAAGTTTACAGGATTTTAAATCAAGAGAAACTTTTTCTTGTTCTGATTCTACATTAACTTCTGATGATTTCAGTATAACCATAGCAATTGCTTCTATTATATCACCAAATAAAAATCGCATAATTGAATTATACGCTATTTCTTTATCTGATCCATTTTTATCATGCCATTGTTGACATAATGGCCTACCTAAACCACTCATGCGTAATGAATAACTACCCCTGCCACGAGATATTTGTTTGACAAGAGCTTTTCCACAATTGTCTTTAAATTCTTCTATAAGTTCAGGGTCTAGATCAATGCCCTCTCTTGTGGCACGATCTAGAAACCCTTGCACTTTCATGAAAATAGGATTAAACACAACCTATCCAGTTGTTCCGTCTAAAACTTCACTAAAATTAGATAGATCACCGGCTTTAGTTCGTTTTTCCTTTTCCGTTTTCCATGCATTAATAACCTTCTTGTTTATAGCATCTCTGGTTTCAAAGAATTTATTCAGTAATTCTTGATCACCATCCTTTGTTTGTATATTTTTTAACACAGAAAGGATAGGAACATAATAAGAATTACCACCAAGTTTCTTCCTTGAAGTAACAATCTTGTTAACTACAGCATTCATAACCTGTTTCCGACCTATCATTTTTATATGATCACTAACAGGTATAAAACTTGATCCTCTTATATACCAAACAGAAGGAGTTTCATTCTTCATTTCTATCTTCTTGCCATCAGCATCTACAGGATCAATAAGTCTTACAGTATTGTATAAAACCTGATTGCATTTTACACTTTTATGCAAAGTTAACTCTGGACTATCTTTTGGCAAATTATCTACTTCACTTTTTGTTAATCTACCACAACGAAAGTTGCCTTCAGTGTCATAGAAATCAGCACTTAAACTCGGTGCTTGAATTGTTTGACAACCAAAAGTATTTTCTGCTACATCCCACCTACTATAAGTATAGAATCTGCAGAATATCCTTAATTCAGCCTCTTTAGCATATACCATAGTATTAAGTTCGGGAATTTTCAAAGAGAATTGACCACGAGGTATATTTCTTCCCTCGTTATCTTCTTCACTATGATTAATGGAAAAACGAGGCAAACCTTGATTACTTTCAAGACTTGTATCATTTTGTCCTGTAAGAGCAGCTATTTCTTGTATAGACATAGTTTTCAAGGAAGGAACTGCACTTACCTTATTTACTGCAATGTCATTAGACATCATCGCTTTTCTCCACTATCAGAGTGTTAAAACATTATCCATGTTAAGCCAATTATCACCCATTTTTAATTCAATGCCAATCGGCATATCATAGTTAATGTTGTATCTACGTTTAGCCTCTGATTTAATACTCAACATAGATTCTTTTAATATTTCAATTGCATCTTGCTCCTCTTCAGGATACACATCAAGAACAATTGAATCATGTACGGTATTGCATACCACAGACTTCATTCCTTTGTCAAGTAAAAATTTTCTTAAATTTATTAAAGCTAAAGGAAGTAGATCTGCTGTAGCAAATCCCTGTACAGGATAGTTTTTTATGGCTGTAGCATGGGAAGAACCCCCACTGAACACCCTACGAACATCAGGAAAATGATAAACCCTACCAGAAGGTAGAGTAATTTTCTTTTTCTGTATAGCCTCATTCTGCAATAGCACATGCCATCGTGCAACATCTGAATATCTGGCCTTAAATAAATCGTAGTAGGCGACTTCTTTTTCGGTTCCATAAGTACCTCCATATAGTGGTTTAAATGTATGTGCTTTTGCTTCTTGTCTGGTAACTTCTAATGCTTCTGCAGAAAAGGTATGTACATCAAAACCTTTTGAAACATCCTCGTAGACCTGTTTATCTTTTGCTAAAAATCCTGCAACACGAAATTCTAACTGTGAGTAATCTCCCTCAAGGATTTTACCCTTTTTCCATCTTGATACTATACAACTACGTACAGGAAAGGTGCCACCTCTCGGCATATTTTGAAAGTTTGGATTGCGAGAAGATAGTCTTCCCGTAGCAGTTACGCATTGCATATAGTGTGGATGAATAAAATTCTTATTATCCATTCCTTTTTCAATGCCATCCACAAAAGTTCTTAAATATGTACTAATAGCGTTGTACTTTATATAGGAACTTACAAATTTCTTTTGCTCTTTATTGGCAGTCAATGCTAAAGTTTCTAATGTAAGTCTATCTGTTTTAAATCCATGAGAACTTACATCATAAGAATCTTTTGGTACAAGTTTAAATCCGGCAACTTTACCTGTAGGGATAAACATCAATCCCTCCCCCTCGCAAGTTTTACAAATTCTTTTAGCTTTTCCCACTGTACCATCCTTCTTTAAAGGATTAAAATATCCTCTCCCTCTACAAGAGACACACCTCTTCGCCTCTGTCTGTTGAAGAACAGAAGTATTTGCCCGTACCTTTCTAACAAAGTCATCCCGTTTATATCTTCTAACTTGTTTCTTTTTTCTAGAATTTCCCCGTAGTTCATATCCTAAATTAAAAGTAGCAGACCAATACTTTTTATCCTGTACAGCCCGACTGTATAAAACTTTTGATCTATCCTCCGGACTATCTAAATTTACAGGAGTGTCTCCCATTACACGTTTAACTTCCTCATTAAGAAATTCATGTAACTCATTGTATTCATTGTTATATTGTTCTCTAATTTCAGTAAGAGAATCAGCATCAATTTTCATTCCATTATTTTCCATTTCGGTAAGAACTTTGCATAGGTCATTCATTAGATGAATAGTTGGAAAAAGACCATCATCTGCTTTTTCATGTTGTGAATGAAATAGTTGTTTAGTTACTTCTACATCTGCTCTACCATATTCTTCTAAAATGTCCCAAGGTATATTGTCAAAAGATACACCATCTTTTAAATACTGTTCCGTTAAATCTACACGTTTTTCATCAAGGCCATACCTTTGGGAACATTGAGCCAAAGATAATCCTACCTTATCTCCACCATGCATGACATATTCTGCTATCATTGTATCATATAATTCTTTATTATACCGAAAATTACAAGCAAGCAACCACTTTAAATCAAATTTAATGTTGTGTCCTACTAATATGTCAGTATTATCCAGAACTTTTTGTAATATGTCAAAGCCATTTTCTGTTGGTTCTTTATCTTTATGGGTAAAACAAAGGTAGCCCTCTTCCCATTTAGCAGTTTCATGATAGGATGTTCTTGTATCCGTAATGTAACCAACAGATACTAACATATTTCCTGTATAGGGATCAGCGTCTACCTTCCCATCTGTATTCTTTTTAAATGTTGTTTCTATATCAAGGATAGTTACTCGCATCTTTCACCTTTACTATTGACCATGTAGTTTTTTCATCTTCATTACCCCATTCTCGCCATTCCAGCTCATCGTAGTCATCCCATTTTTGATACATGGCAACATCTAAAGCATACTCTGCATCTTGTAAATTTTTAAAGACTACGTTTTGCCTACGGTTTTCCTCACACCTTAAATGCCTTATCTTACCTGTTTTATTGTCTACTCCTCTTACTTTAAATCCACCAGTATGTTTTTTCAATACTCTTCTCCCGTATATAAAAAGATAGGTGTGCTTTCCCCTACCCAAGACCCCACTACATTAAAATCAAAGTACTCCATTGCTTGTTCTTCTGTCATACCATCCCTTTCTATAAGTATGTTTATGCACTCATGTACATCATACACTAATAAATCCGGTTGTCCACATCTTCTACCAACACCTACTATTGCCTTATCAAATCCATCAGCTTTTAACATATTCTACTCACACAGAAAAACTTTCTCCACACCCACATTCAGATGTAGCATTAGGATTAACTATTTTTAAATACGATCCAGCAATATCATCTATAAAATCTATTTGTGTACCAAGAATGTACATGGTAACAAAAGGATCTATATAAAGAAAGCCTTCATTTAAACCTATCATGTCATTTTCTTCAGCAGTCTTAGGTTGCTCTTCTAAAAGATCCCATTTATAATTAAATCCTGCACAACCTCCCCCATCAACTGACAGAGAAACTCCCTTAACCTTATTTTTTATTACAATCTTTGATAAGTGCTTATTTGCTTTATCTGTTATTGTAACCACATCTGGTTTCATCATAATTCATACCTTGCTCTAAAAATGTCAATAGAACATGTTACCGTTCCATGCCATCCATTAAGTTTATTTTTAGATATACATAAATGCCTTATATAATCCTCTTCTTCTCCGTAGTTTTTGCCAATTCCAATAATTAAATCAGCCTCTGCTGCCTTCCCTGTTCTGCTATTTTCCAGCATACTAAAATCCACCTCCTGTCTACCTTGTGCATCATACGATGCTTGTGATACAGCCCAAAGTAATACCTGATGCTTTTTTGCAAGAGTTCTTGATCCCTCGTATAATGCTCTTAATTTTTCGTCAAGCCTTATAAAATTACCATTTATTACCGTTTTGTCAAGTTGATCTATTAATACTATGTCTGGCTTATGAATATCAAGAAATTTATCAATTTCAATCAAGGATATACCTCTACCCTCCAACAAATCAAAATTAGGTTCTATTTCTTTTTTGTATATAATCATTGAATCTTCAATGTGTTCTTTTAATTCATCAACTGATCTTCGTAAGTAAGCAGAGAATACTCTACCTTTAACTAACCGACCCGGCTCTTCGTTGGCAAAGTATGCCACTTTAAATCCCTGCCTTATATACTCTGCAACCAAGTATGTACAGAAAGTTGTCTTCCCTGTTTCCGGTCTAGCAAAAACTATACCAAGATTACCCCTTCCTGCACCATTTAGTTTATCAGCAAGAGGTTGTAGTTCAAACTTAAATTCAAATCCTTCATCCCATTTCTCTATGTAATCTTTCACAGTGTCTTCCACTTTTGTAAAGTTTGCATCATCTTCCGGTGTTTTTTCTATAGCAGTATCTACAAGAGAACGTAACATAGTAAAGTCATCACTGTTGCCTAACCAAATGTCAGCAGATAAATCGCTTATCTTATGTGCCTTATCCTTTCTCCAAAAGTCTACTATAAGATCTTTAAGTATATCCTTATTCATTGGCTTATACTTGTCAAGTTCTTTTATAACCTCTTCTATAGGTTCTCTTGATGAATCCGGCAATGCAGGATACTTATTTCTATGCAATTGAATAAGGGTATTAATATCTAAATCACTGTCATACTTCTTCTGTGCAGAGGCTATAGTATCAAAAATAGTCCCTACACCATTGGCAAACATCTCTTTAGAGACAACATCTTGAGTTTCCTTAAAGAAATCTTTGATCATACAAGCTGATAGTATTTGTTTTTCAATTGTCAATCCAACTACTCCTTCAGCCCACGACAACTAAAGTTAGCAGAAAGTGTTCTTCTTTCTCCCTTTCCAAAAAATGGAGTAACAGAATGTAATAACCAATGAGGAAATATTATCATCTTCCCTTCTTCCGGAACTATATATTCAGATGAAGGATGTCGGAGATCTACCATTTCTTTTCGTGAAGTTACACCCCAAAGTAATTGTGTAAATCCATCCACATCTCCTGATGCATTATTGTGGTCTAATTCTAAATAGCCAGCATCATTTTTCATTAATTTAGTTCTTTTTTTTATACAGTCAGGAACTTTTAAGTACAATACAGAAGACATACCAATAGGAGTAGTATCTGTTTCCACCCCATGATCATGCAACAAATTATAATCTCCAGAAAAACTATGTACAGTCCAACATTCATAAGCATGGGCTGATAGCTTTCTTTTAAAACCTTGTGTTAATAATTTTGTAGCACAATTATCAATAACATTTTTAAACTTCTTTCCAAATTCAGTATCCATAGGAAAGTCTAACTGTGCTGATTTTTTATCTTGCCTTATTTGACCTACAAGTTTAGATGCATAATCTTCATTAGCTGGAACAGTAGTCTTATCAACATACCCATTAATTTCACTAACAAAATCTTTTGGGAAGTAAATCGTAGCCATAGTTAATATTGGCTTTGCCTCTAGTCTAATTTTTATATCATCCATTAAATTCTCCTAAAATATTTTCTTTTGTCCAAGTTTTTATGTCCTTATCAATTAGCTTTAGTTTTGTCCGTACATGAATGGACAGCTCATGTACAAGCTTCATTGCTTTCTTTGACGCATCTTTATCTAAAGCAATTGTTACCTGCTCATACCCCTTACAGTATTTTAAATATTCTGTCAACAAATTTGTCCCCATCAAAGCCATGCCTTTAATGTCAGCCATTGTCAACGCACAGGCACTGGCACAGTCCTCAACAATTACAAGATGATCACTGTCATTTTTTGTAACGAATGGCACTCGTGATGATGCGTACCTTTTCCATTTTGGTTTGATTTTTGTCAGCGATCTACCTACGGCATCTACAAGAGTTTTATCTTTGTATACAAGAAACACACACCTGTCTTCCCTGACATCATACCGAATGTCAGCGTATCTGTTTTCATAAGCATAATGTGCCTGTACAGAATGGAGATAGTCAACTACTCTATTAGACCTTCCCACTCCAACCCACTGTTTGTCATATACAGAAAGATCTATTCCTTTCCTCTTCGTAGGTTCAGCCGATAAAGAGATCTGCCTACCCGTCTTTGTAGATCCTTTAATTTGACAGTCAGCATGATAGCAATTGTACAACAGCTTGCCAGAAACATTAGAAACATTGAAAGTATTCCTACGATTACAAACAGGGCAGTCGCCTCTATATGTTTCCTCATTAGGTATAGATAGTGCCTTAACAAATTCAAATACATTCTCTTTATCCATTACTAATACCTTTTTATAATTCTACTTAAATCATTATACTATACCAGAACTCTTGTCAATAAAAATATTTTTTTTATTAGGTATTGACATTTATAATACTATATACTATATGTATATAATGGAAGATTTAAATAATAAAGTATCTGATAGTTTTTCAAAAGAACTTCTTGACTTATGTAATAAGTATATGTTACTAGGAATAGATAGAGCTGAACAATGTACTATTATACTTAATGTATTTACTGGAATATATATTACATTTATACATGAAATAGAAACACTAATAAAAGAAAAGGAAAAACCCGATGAAACTTTACACTGAAACATTAGTAACTTCAGCTATTAAAAACATGGTAGGTCATAAAATATTTAAAGCTATGTTTGTAAAAAGAAATGGTGAAGTTAGAGAAATGAATTGTAGATTAGAAGTTAAGAAACATTTGAAAGGGGGAAAAAATGTAAATAATAAAGATAGGTATTTAACAGTTTATGATTTAAAGAGTAAAGGTTATAGAAATATAAACCTTAATACTATTATAGAAATTAGATGTGGTGGAAATATAATCAAACGATTTACAGGAAACACTGGTAACATCTATGTTTTAGCAAAGGAAAAGTGATATGTTAGTAGATGATTTTTATACATTAGGCTCTGCATTAATGCGTTCACAATTTGGATTGCCTACTGTATATGTAATGAAAGATAGTGAATACCAAAAACTTATCAACAAAAGAATAGAGAGTAGAATACAAGGTCTTGAAGAACATAAAAAAAGTCTTACAGCAGGTATGGAAAATGCTGATAGACAGATAGCTAAACTTAAAGAAGAACTTCAAGAAGTACCAAAAGAAGTAACTAAAGAGAAGTCATAATGGAACTCTTATATTATGCCATAATTTCATACTGTTTAAGTACCTGTTCAGTAGCTGAAGATTTTACAAGATATGTATATACACCTGCAGTTTCTTTAGAAGAGTGTATGCAAGCAACAGAAGAAATGGCAAAGTGGGAGAGAAAACAGCATAATGAGTTAGTGCATAAACCAATTAATACTCTCTGTGTACAAACAGGAGTTATGTCAGAAGAACGTTTGTCTCTACATAAAGAATGGCATCCATGACAAATATTATAACATTAGTAAATGAAAATAAGATATTAAAAAAGAATGTCAAAGATTTACAGGGACAACTACAGATGGCGTATAAGAAAATATATGAGTTGACAGAAAGATTGAATAGGTATAAGGTCAGAGAAAGTACTCAAAGTGAGGAGAAACACTATGACTGAAAACACTTTTATTAAATGGATAAAAGATGAAGCTAAAGATTATGAAAGGAGAAAAGCTGTGCCTAAAAAGAAAGAAGAAAAAAGTCAGATAAGTGATGCTGTACTGAAACTTGTCAATATTACTAAAGAACTAACAAGACATATTGACGAGTGTGGAATACGGTACATTACTTACAATGATGTACACAAAGTTGAAGATGCTATAGACATTGTTGTAGAAGAAACAAATTTAAAACTCCAAAAACACGTTCATGAAGCTGGTGAACAAAAAGGAGAACTGTCAAGAGCATGGTGGTCTGATTTTGTTAGAGCAGATGACCCAAGAGCATTTAAGGAGGAAGAAGATGGAAAATAAGAAATACCACACTAGAAAAGGAATGACACCTCAAATTATTAACATACTTAAAGACGGAGAGTGGCATACTGTACAGGAAATCTCAAAAGAGATTGGATATTTAGAAACAGGAACGTCAGCAGGTATCCGTAGTTTAAGAAAAGACGCTTATGGCAACTTAAATATTGTTGGCAGGTGGTTAGGTGGAGTTTACCACTATCGTCTTGAAGAGGGTAAGTGGGGTGAACAGTTAGAACTTGCTGTATAGAAAAGTTTTGTTGGTGCAGGCATGAAAGGACTTTATTGTCAGTACAGGCTAAATGCTTAAAATTATACCTGTCTCAGTGAATTGACACATGGAGTATAAAATATGCCAACAAAGGAAAGAGAGTGGTCTTTAATTAGACTGCTCTTTTTTTTTTGTTGACAAGGTTTTTAATCTGTAGTAGTGCTTGGATAGAAAGGAAAAAAGATGATACGCAATTTTACATTTTTAGATGATCCTGTTAAGAAAAGAACATCAATCGGTCATTCCTGTAGAAGTAGACCAAAGAATAAACATAAGAGAAGGTCGTGGAAGAAGTATAGAGGACAGGGGAGATGAAGATGGATAAACTAACAGAACATGAATTATTAAAAAGACTTGATAATGAATTTTATGATGTTGATTTTCAAGTTGTAACAAGTGCAACTAAAGGTGTTGTGGCTACTGTTCAATTTTATGAAGATAAAATAGAGGAGAATGAAGATGACACATAGAATAGGAGATAAAGTTACTATCATTTGGAATACAGAAGAACTACCTATGGAATATGCCAATGGTCATTATCCTAATGAGAAAGAAACAGTAACAGTTCTATCAGAAGATGAGGAATGTTACCATTGTACTAATTCTGTATGGGTATCAAAGAAACATGAAGATGATTATGTATGGGAGAATGAAGATGTTCCTAGTAACATATAAAATCCATGACGGAGAGCATGAATACTATGAATACTCTTGGTTCTCTATGGGTACTCAATCTGATTATGATGCAGGAATTATTAAAGATAAGATACTGATAGAGGAAGTTTATGGTGGAGAAGTTGAACAAGAAGAAGGAACAAATAAATATTTTTCAAGAGATTGGGATACATTCATACAAGTGTATTCTGTACAGGATATAACAGTAAAGGAACTAAAGATGTTAAGCAAATTTGGTATAGTAAGTTATGATGGAGAAGGTTGATGAATGAATATACCTTTACAGTGCCATGCTGTTATTCTTACACTATACAGGCAAAAAGTGAAGAGGAGGCAAGGAAAATTTTAGTGAAAGACGGAGGAATAAATTTAAGTGGTGAGTTGTGTGGTTGTGAAACAGAAGATTATAAGAATGCAGAGTTAGAAGAGGTGGTGGAAAATGTCAATAATTAAACCTGCCGAAGAGAATATTGTCATTATGGATAATGCAGTTTTCAAAAGTATTGTCAGAGAGATAGCTGAGGAGATGTTTCGTAGGTCAACTATGCAATGGAGTTATAATGACTTGCATGACATAATGGGAGATGGGAAGAGATTGCCTAAAGCACAAAAGATATACAGACAGCATTATGATTTTGTCAGAGCTTGTTTGAAAAGGCATTATATATATAAAGAAAAAAAAGATTGACAGCAGTTTTAAGTTATGTCTATTCTGTACAAAGGAAGGAAATTGTCATGATGAAAAAATCAATCACTAAAATAAATTCACAACTGTCTGTCAATGCATTAAAAAAGGAAATTGTCATGAGTTTAGATAGTCAACAACAAAGTAGTTTAGAGGACTTACAAGAGGAGACTGTACAGGAAGTATTGGATATGTCAGTTAAGGATTTTTGTTTAGAGTGTAAAGAGTATATAAGAAAAACAGGTTATCATAAGTTTTCTGTACAGGATATAGTGGATATTATGGTGGGGGAGAAAAGAAAATGATAGTAGCAAATAACAATACACTTAAATCATTAGGATTAGATTACTCTGTACAGGAATGGCAAGATAAAAGAATAAATGCCATTAATAGAATATTGTCAAAAGCAAGGTACAATCATAAAGAGGTTGCAGAAAAGTATATAGACGAGTATACTAGGGTGTGTAATTCAAAAGCAATTGATAAGAGGGAATATAAAAAAGAAAATGTTAAAAACAGTTGAAAAAAGCAGAGCAAAAAAGACTACGGGAAGTGCTGTTACCTATAGAGCAGGAAAGGATAATGTTTTTGGTAGTTGTCCCAATACTTGTCCACTTAATCCTGTACAGGATAAAAGTACAGATGAGATTGATTGGTATTATTTAAAAGCTGTACTTCATGCAGTACCAAAAAAGGGAAAGGCATTTACATTTACCCATTTCAAACTTGAAAACGAGCCACTTGATAAATTGTTCTTGTTACATGATATAAAAGTTAATGAAAATACTACTACTATCAATCGGTCAACGGATAGTTTAGATGAGGCAGTTGCTGTACATAGTAAAATGTTTCCAACTGCTGTAACTCTACCTTATAAAAATGCAGGCTATCCACCAAATGTCAAAAAAAACTTCACTTATAAAAATGTCAGATTTGTTAGGTGTCCAGCAGAATATAACAAAACAATAACTTGTAAAAATTGTCAGCTCTGTACACGTAAACTACGAAATTTTGTCATTGTATTCTATGCCCATGGTAATCAGAAGGAATTAGTAGGTAAAAAAGAGAACGGTGGTTGTTATGGTACTTTTGGAAATGTCAGATATCAATGGGAGCATACGAGAAAAAATGTCAAAAATGTCAGCAAGTACAACTTTAACTCTTTTATTAGTTCAACTATAGAACAAAAACAACTGAAGGATTTTGCAAACAGTTTAGATACGGGAACTCTACTCCGACATCATGTCGTGGGGGATTTTGGGAAGATTAAGTACTCTGTACAGAATAAAAATACTTAAAATTAATATTTGCTTATACTTTATTATTGTGTAACGATACTATTTTAACTCTAACTATATATAGGAAGGAAATTCAAAATGTTAGATGCAGAAAACGTAATGGGAACAGGAACACACATCCTACCCGAAACTCATAAGCACAATGATTTAAAAGATTTAAGTCTATTTGACTTTGGTATACAGGAAGAGGATTTATACTATAAGTTTAACGGTGATTACTTAAAAGCAGATAAAAGAAAAGCAGTAGTCCGTTCCGATACGGGAGATTTTATCGGCAATCACAGTAAACGGTATAAAACTATACCACATATTGACTTGTACAAAAAACACACCGAAAAATTACTTGATAGCAATCTTGGTGGTGGTGCTTTGGAAGTCATTGATCAAACTTGGGATAATGGTGCTAAGGCAAGGAGAACTATTCATTTCCTTGACCATAAAACTGAAGTTAAGAATAATGATAATATTTGTTTACGTTCCGATATCTTTAACTCTATAGACGGGTCTTGGGCGTTTCAAACTTTTACTGGTGCATTCCGTAGCTTGTGTTTAAATACCCTAGTTTTTGGTGGGCAAAAGTTTTACCATGAAAGAAGAAAACATACTTCGGGATTAAATGTTAATTCAGCTTTGTCTAAAATAAGTAATACTTTAGATATATACACCAATCAATCAGATAAGTTTAAGAAGTGGAGTAATGCAAAAGTAACTGATGCACAAGTTATTCAGTTGTTGGCAAATACTGTTGCAAAAAAGGAAAGTAAAACAGTTGCCACTTTATCTGACTTAAATGATATTGAAGTAAGAGATGATGATTTATATAAAAAAGATGTGTACAATAAAGACTTGGTTAATACTAACTTATGTGATTATTTGTACTATAGATATCAGCAGGAACAAGGCTCACTTGGTCAAACTCTTTGGGCTTTGTATAATGCTGTTACTCATTGGAGTACTCACACTGATGAAACTTTTGAACGTGAAAACAAAAAAGGGAAAGTCATTGAGATATCAATGGGAAGAAAAGGCAGTCAAAAAGCTAATGTACAGAAGGACAGAGAAATTGCAGTTCGCAATATGTTAGACAGTCGTCATTTTGTTGCTTTGGAAGGCTTGGCAGTGGCATGATAAATATAACTTATAACACACAAGGCAATAATCATGGAGATAATAAACGCATTATTTAAGATAGCTTGGATAATAATCATAATAGTTATATTAATGGTTTTACTATAATCTAACGAAAGGAGGCTCTCTGAAATTAAATATTGATAAATCAGACAATTATATGTACATTAAAATGGTAGGTATTAATTTATCTACCATTTTTTTTAATAACAGGAGATGTTAAAATGACAAATGAAGTTAAAACTGCAAAAACAATAACACTTTATCAAGATGATTTAGTCAATGCTGTTCGTACTCAGAATATAAACGGGTTCGTTACTGATTGCACAGAAGAATTTCTTGATAAATTCTCATCAAAAGATAAGGGTTTATTAGTTATGGGTGTTGTCATGGGTCAAAATAATATGCTTAAATTTCTAAAGAGTGTATTATATGACGGAAGTATAAAAAATGAAAGGTTAATAAAATGACAGCACAAGTTATGATAAAAGTACTTTGGGGCGTTTCATTCTTTTTAATTGCTCATGGGTTTATAGGTTTAACTCTTTTATATTCAAGTTCATATTTTCATTTATTCTTAAACTTGTTTACATTAGGATCGGGTTGTGCCATTCTATTAATACTGACTTTAACAACTAATGAAAGGTAAACATTATGACTGATTTAATATCCCAAAAAGATAAATATAAAGTAGAAGTTAGATATAATGATATTCAAAATAGCTTTAACATTATATCTATTGAAATAGAGGCTATCAATCAAGAGGTAGCAGAAAAGAAGGCGTTAAACCTGTTACAATCTACGGAATGGGTTCATGAGATACCACAGTCTAAGATGCTCAATAGTAATACAGAATATAGAGCAAAAGAAAATATAGCCGTTGAGCAGTCTTACGCCTTACTTCCTAAAATTAAAGTAAAGGCTGGTTAATATGAAAGTAGAAAACATGACAAGCTCAAAAGGTAACATAGTGCCAAATCAATTCATTATAAGGGATAAGTTAAACAATAAACTATCTTTTCAATCTTATGGCTCGGTTATCTGCGAAATAATAAACGATGACATAACGCTTGATATCGTCTACTGGGATTACTCCCGTACAACTTCACGTTATCTTGGTGCATTCCTTAACTTACCATTAAAGGATATCAAAAAACGTGTATCTTCGGGGCAGTATCAGTTGAAGGATTTAAACCAAGTTAACCGTTAATCTCCCACTTCTGCCCCCAGAAGATAACCCTAGCTGTTTGCAACCTCCTTGACATTCGGCTAGGGTTTTTTAGTTACGCTTTCTTACTACCTACATTCTCCCTTAAACCATGCCAACTAGCCCCTAAAATTGTCAATGTGTATCTTCACACGCATGACATGACGGGAAACTTTATATAATATTACGGGGGAAGCTTAGGGTTATGCTTGGGAAGGTCATTTTGTCGGTATTAATAAAAAAAAGTGACAGAAACAGGGCGTGTTAGGGTCACCGGGGGGTACCCAGTACCCTGTATGCAACCTCGCACAATTTTGTGTATTTTTTAGGGCACCTACCAGAATCTTCGGACACCCCTTAAAAATTTTTGTGCATACCCTAGGGTTCCAACCAGCAAGAAACTTTAGAGGTATTTCCATTACTGATGCATTCCCTAAGTATACCTGATGCATTCCCTAATGGTACTACCCTGTATATACTTTACCCCGACAGGCCTACCTTTAGTATACACCTAATATCAGACTTGTCAAGTAAAAAATGAAAAAAGTGAAAAAAATAACTTTATCCTTGACAAACTCTATATTAGGTGTATACTGGTAACTAGTAGTTGAACATGTGCTTATGCTTCTTCAAGTAATACAAAAGAGAATATAGAGGTAAAGCATTAACTGCTGAGGGGGCTAGTACAATTAATGTTCTATCTCCGGAGGAAGCGTCTAAGCTTCAACTACCCCCTCAAAATAAAGAAAAGGAAACATTATGAAAAATTTGTGGAATGCACCAGAAATCAAAGAGGTGTCTGTTGGCATGGAAATTAATTGTTATGTTTGTGCTGAGGTGTAAAGACGATGGGAGATAATATAATAGATTATAGAGCAGGTATATCCAATAAAATGGTAGGAGCAATGCTGGATAGTAATATTAATCCCACTACTGGTAAACCATTTGCAAATGAAGAAGCAAAACAAACGTGGATGCAGAACTATGATAAACCTGTTGAAAAACAAAGTAAAGGATTTTTTAAGAGATTAAAGGATGCTTTATTTGCACACGGTGGCCCAGTTAAAAAAAAGCGTGGGAGCTACATGGGTGGTGGAAAGGTTCATAGGAAAAAGTATGCCAAGGGTGGTGGCGTGAGGAAAGCAACCAGATACAAATAAAAGGAAAAGAAACAATGGGAACAACAAGGAAGAAGAGGAACGGGCGTTATAGATCAGGTGGTTATGGCATCCGTGTACCAAAGGATGAAAAAGCACTATGGAGAGTAACAGAAGGTTCAACGGTTGCTAGAGAAAAAAATAGAGAACTAATGCGTGCAGAAAAAAAGGCATTAGAAGATAAAGTAGCTACAATGAAATCTTGGGATATAGAATTACAAACCGATGCTGAGGTTTGGCTTAGAAAAATAAAAAATGCAAAAACTAGAGAACAATTTGAAAAATTAGCACTTGCTTTTGATAAAAAGTTTGAAGCTGCAAGAGAAGTAAAAAAACAAATGGGCCGACCGGGGGGGAAGAAGAAAGTTAGTGCATATGGAAGGAAATTAAGAGGATCTCATTCAAAGATTAGAAAAACATATAGAAAGGCACAAGATCAAGACATTAAAGAATATGCTAAAGGTGGTGGAGTGAGGAAAGCGAAGAGGTATGGCTAAAATACCTGTATCTCCGTGGGAAGCACTTGCATCATTAATTGTATTACCTGTTCGTGAATTTTTAAGTTTACATAAACAGGCTAGAGAAGCACAATTAAATATGCTAGATAAAAACAAACGAAAAAAAGCTAAGAAAGCAATAGCTGAAATAAATAAAGAGTTAGGATCTCAATTTAAAGAACAAAAAAGAAAAAGTGAAATGGAAAAAGGAGCACCGAAAGCCCACGGTGGCAAGGTCCACACGAAAACCTACGCCAAAGGTGGTGGCGTAAGGAAAGCAGCCAGATATAGCTAATGCCAGTTGTTTATTTTGTAGCCTATCTTGTAGTGTGTTTCCATGGGGAATGCACAAGGTTTGAATCAGAACCATACAAAAAGGATATATCTGTTGAGTTCTGCCAACGAATGTTACAGCATATGTTCCAAACACAAGTAGGCCCTTACTACGATGAAATCATTGATTTTGAACAGTCTGTTCCTGAAGATCTTCAAATTATTAATTCCGGTTGTGATACAACAGACCGTGTACCAGAAGCTGAATGGGAACTTATGCCAGATGTAGATAAAGAACCTAATCAGAATGATCTACGTTGGCAGCAGGATCAGGAGAAGAATATATAATATGAATTTACTCCCAGAAAAAAAGAAGAAATTAACAGAAGGACAGCAAAAGTTTCTTAACTGTCTTTTTATAAATAATGGAGATATAACCAAAGCCTGTGAAGAAGCAGGATATTCTTCAACATCTAGAACTTGGCTTGTAAAGGTTCTAGCTGATGAGATAGTGGAAGTTTCAAAAAAGGAACTTGCAGTTAACTCTCCAAAAGCTGTATCTCGTGTTGTGGAATCCATGAATGATGATGGGTTAAACCCACGACAGGAGTTACGTCTTAAAGCAGCTCAGACATTATTAGATAGAGTTGGTTTGGGTAAAATAGAAAAACAGCAACATGAAGTACAGGCAATACATGGTATTGTACTCATGCCAAGTAAAAAAGAAATGCCAGTGGTGGTGGATCATGAGGATTAGAAATGCAAAAATGGTTGGTCTTTTTTATAGTGGTGGCATTTATAGGTATTTGGCAGGGAGATTCTTTAGCAGAAACTAATACTGTTACGAGTACATCTTCTACTGTGTCAGGAACTACTACAGTAGATAGAACGCCTTCAACTGCGAATGCTCCGTCTATAATGAACGGTAATCAAGATGTTTGTAGTTTTGCTGCATCGGCAGCTATACAAACCCAAATATTAGGTATAGCAGGTGGAGGATCAATAACAGATCTAAACTGTGAAAGATTGAAGTTAAGTAGAGCATTATACAGAATGGGAATGAAAGTAGGAGCTGTAGCAATGCTTTGTCAGGATGCAAGAGTATTCCAAGCGATGGAAATGGCAGGAACCCCGTGTCCATATTTTGGAAAGATTGGGATAGAGGCTGCAGAAGGCTGGGCTAGTAATCCTGAAAAAAGACCAGATTATGAAAAGTGGGTAAAGGAAAATACTAAAGATGAAGAGTACGTTACGGATGAAGCAGCTTTTGGTGGTTTTGCTGTTTTTCTTATTCTCCTTCTCCTCTAATGCACAAATGCTTGAAGAAGGGGACACTATTACTCAGGAAATAGAAACTGAGCATTTGGGTGAAGGACATATTGATACAGTTACACAAACAACAGTAAATGTAGAACATAAGACTACTGAAGATATATTGCATAAAGACACAGGTCTTGTAACAAATCGCTATGAAGGTGATATGGATTTGGACTGGGGTGGTTTAGGTCCAGCAAGTATGCCAAATTGCAATGCATATTTTGGTACAGGTAAATGTGGTAAAGGAACATCAAACTCTTTAACAACTTTTGATCAGTACGTAGATATATCAGATTTTCATATATCTGATGGTGGTGCATTAGAATGGGAACTACAAATGTACCATTCACAAAATAATACTACAGGATATTTTCAAACAAAAGGATATAAAAATAACGTACTACAATGGGATACTGGACAAATTAACTTAGAGAATACTGGTAGTCCAGAGACGTTTTCGGGAAGTTATGATTTTGCAGGAGATTTAGATAAGGTTTTTATAAGGGTAGGAGGAAAAAAAAATTACTATTTTGATAACGTGGAATATACCGTTAACTACAATTATATCACTACTACCATAGAAACATGGATTGAAATAGTTCAACCCATGCAAATGGAAGAAACAATAGCTCTAGATTTGATGGATACATATGAAAGTGCAACAATAGAAGAACAAATAGAAATAGATACCATGATGGAAGAAATGGACATGGTAATGCACTTTGAATTAGAACCAATAGATACAAATGATATTCAAATAGAGGGTATGCTTGAAACTGTAGACATGGGTGCTATGGAGGGTATGTTTCAAGATATGGACATGGGGGAGATGTCTGTAGAAGATGTTGTGGTTGAAATAGAAGCGATGGTAAATGACATAGGATTAGAAGTAGAGACTGTAGAAATAGAAATGCCAGAAATAACTGCAGAACCCGTAGAAGTTATTGAAGAAATAAAGGAGACAACCGATGTTGCTGAGATGGAAACTTCAGAAGTTGAAGATAAAGTTACAGAAGATACAGAGTCTCCTAAAGAAGAAGTTGCTGACACTAAAGAAGTGGTAGAAAATAAACCAACAAAAGAACAAGAGCAAAAACAGGAAAAGGCAAAAGAGATTATAGCTGGACTACCAAATAGTTATAATCCAACAACGCAAATTACAACATTAGCTCTTGTAAATGCACTAGGTCCTGATATAAAGACATATCAACAGGAAATGGTAGTTACACAACCAACATGGTATGTACCTGAAGATATATACGAAGATGTTCTTATTCACGATCCTTTAGGAGACTACATAAGTGTACGAAGTAATCTCCAAATGGAAAGGATGATACAACAACAGTATGAACAATGAGGTTGAATACAGAGGTGTAAAAATACGTGGAGGTAAATTAAAGTTATTAATACTTTTACCTTTACTTGGAACAATTGCCGGTAGTATCTGGGCAGGTTTTGAAGGATATGCTCGGTGGATTCAAATGGAAGAAAAAATAAATGAGTACGTGGCTCCTGATCTTACTACTTTTACTGTAAAGTTAGATGTATTAGAAGAAAGACTAACTTCATTAGAAGAAACAAATAAGGTAGAAATAAGAACGGTTAAAGAATTAGTAGGCTCTGCACAGAGTGATGCTAGAACAATACGAATAGATTTACGCAAAGATATTAACGAAGTACAAGATCAGATAGCAGGTGTAGACAAACGATCTCGTGATATGGATACAAGTATACGTTCTTCGTTGAGGCAGACAGAAACAGATTTACGCACAATGATTGATCATGCTTCAGATAGATTTGATTCAAAAAGAACTGCTATAGAACAAGATGGACAAAGAAGAATAGAAACTATTGATATTAAATTGACAGAACTAGAGGAACGGTTGAGAACAATGTTAGAAAGAGCATTAAATAACCCCTTGGCAGGCCAGTAATGGAAGATAAAGAAAAATGCTGTGCTTGTGAAGACTGTACTTGTGAAAATTGTACATGTACAGAAGAAGGCCCTTGCGAATGTTCAATAAACAAAAGGAGATGAGTATGCAAGAACTGATGAATCGCTTTAAAGAACCTTCATCTTATGCTGCACTAAGTGCTGTATTTGCGATGTTAGGTATTATGGTACCAACTGATTTATGGCAAAGTGTTGTCATGGTTTGTTGTGGTGCTGCTGGAGCAATTGGTTTCTTCATTAGAGAGAAGAAAGACTAATTGTGTCCTTGGAAGCATTAAAACAAAAGTATAAAGCAGAGATTGCAGTAGCAAAAGCTAATCTTGATGTTTTGATGCATAAGGCTGTAGGTATTGGAGAACATTCTGATATTACAGCTGAAATGGATAAATGGATTGGGGCTATTGCTGATAATCAAGATAAGATTGCAGCAATAGATTCCCTGTATAGAATTGATGAATCACAAGGTGATCTATTTAAAGATGCAAAACGATGGTAAGATTAAAAGAAAAACTAGTACAATACCTTTCGGATATACTCTGGATACAGAAGATGAAAAACTCTGTAGTCCAATTCCGGAAGAACTGCAAGCGTTGGATCAGGCTTTGATATACGCTAAATCATGTGGCTGGAGAAAAGCAAGTCAGTGGTTACTAGCAAAGACTGATAGATATATGTCTGATGAAGGATTAAAAAAACGTAGTAAACTAGGGGTGTATTTAAGTGAATAAGAAGTATAGTAATCCACCTAGATCACCAAAGACTTATATTATAGGTAATATATCAGGTATTAAAAAAGGAGTATCTAAGTTAGATTTAGATGGTAATATGTATATACCTTTAAGTCCTACTAATGATATTGGAGCATGGTTAGGAGGATCTGAAAGAAGAAGTCAAAGTGATCGGAATACTTTTTATTCTACTATTAATCAAGAAGTAAAATTTAGAGCTAGAAATGCAGGTTTTAAATTTAAAAATATTAAATTTAATCCCATAAAGGAAAGTGGAAAGAACAACATAAATTTGGACCTGAGGAAAGAGGAGGAGTTTTTAAATCAGATATAGGAAGATCACTTGAATTTAATGTATCTGATATAAAAGTAAATAAGAGTGGAACATTAACTGCAAATATTAATGTAGGTTTTAAAAGAGGGCATGTACCAGTTGGACAGGATGGTATATTTACCCCCGATCCAATGTTTAAGAATATTCATGATCAATATAGACAAGTTGGGCTCGGTCCAGAACATGAAACTGTAGGAACAATTGGATTTAAATATACATGGCCATAACAACTAAAAACATAGCAAAATATGCACGTAAAGCTGTATCTACAAAGCTATCTAATGCAAAAGCCAAAGCAAAAAAAGAATCAAAACGTGCTAGAAATGCACGGTATAGGGCGAATAAACTACAAGAAAGTATAGGAAAAATAGATGCAGCCCTAAAAGGAGCTGGAAAAGAGCCAGTAACAGAAGAAGAACTACTTGCATTACCAGAAAAAGTAAGAAACCATGTTGCAGAGAATGAAGTAGTCTTTAAACCTAACGATGGACCACAATCTAATTTCTTAGAAAGCCCTGAAAGAGATGTTTTGTATGGTGGAGCAGCTGGAGGAGGCAAATCTTATGCACTTTTAGCTGATGTTTTAAGAGAAGTAGGCAATCCCAATCATAGGGGACTACTTTTAAGACGTACTTTACCGGAATTAACAGAACTTATAGACAAAAGCAGACAACTCTATACACAAGCAATGCCCGGAGCAGTGTTTAAACAGGCAAAATCAACGTGGGAGTTCCCTTCTGGGGCAAAAATATGGTTTTCTTATGTTGATGATGATAGAGATGTAACAAGATACCAAGGACAAGCATTTAATTGGATAGGAATAGACGAAATAACACAATATCCTACTCCATATGTATGGAATTACCTAAGATCTAGATTAAGAAGCACCGATCCAAAACTTGGTTTATATATGAGATGTACAGCAAACCCCGGTGGTGTAGGAGGTTGGTGGGTAAAAAAGATGTATGTTGATCCTGCACCCCTAAATAAAGCATTTTGGGCAAAAGAATTTGATAGTGAGAAGACAATAAGGTATCCAATTGGTCATGTAAAAGGAGGACAACCTTTATTTTTAAGGAAGTTTATACCGGCTAGGCTAACAGATAATCCTTACCTTGCATTAGATGGTCAGTATGAAGCAATGCTGCTTTCATTACCTGAAGTAGAAAGAAAACGACTTTTAGAAGGAGATTGGGATGTTGCAGAAGGTGCAGCGTTTACAGAATTTAGTAGATCATTACATGTTACAGAAACATTTGAACCCCCTGATAATTGGGCTAGGATACGTGCCGGAGACTATGGTTATAGCAGTCCCTCTTGTGTTCTTTGGGGTGCTATAGATTGGGATAGTAATATCTGGATTTATAGAGAACTGTATATAAAGAATAGAACTGGTGAAAGCTTAGGCGATCTAATACTGGAAATGGAAAGAAATGATCCACAAATGCAAATTTCTGTATTGGATACAAGCTGTTGGAATAAAGTAGGATTAGGACCTAGTATAGCAGAAACAATGAATAGAAAAGGTTGTAGATGGATACCAGCTGATAGAAATAGATTAGCAGGTAAAATAGAAATTCACAGAAGGTTAGCTTGTGATAGTAATGGACAACCAAGAGTACGAATTATGGATATATGTACAAATTTAATTAGAACGCTACCTGTGTTACCTCTTTCAAAGCATAATCCAGAGGATGTAGATACAAGAGCTGACGATCACGCATATGATGCATTGAGATACATGATGATGGTGAGATCATTGCATAATGCAAGTACACCGTATTATTCTAATAGACAAATGCAAAGACATGTTCCTGCATTTAGTGAGGAGTTTGGATACTGATGGCTGAAGAAGAATTTGAAAAAACCATAATTGGTGAAGGTATAACACCACGTATAGAAGGATTAACTACTGATGAAGTAGATGAATTACTAGCATACAGAACAGTATATAATGCTCTATTTACTGATAAAAAAATTCCTTCAGTATTAGAATTACAAAAAAAAGCAAAAGAAGATACTCTTACAATTAGAGATGCTATAGCTAGTAGATTTTATGTACAGGGAATAATCCACGATGATATAAAATCTTTTGATAATTTTCCTAAAGAAGACATTGCTAAAATTAAAGAAATTTATGCTGTTTTTCCAGATGCTTCTAAAGGTAAAGGTAAAGCATTAAGAACTGTAACGGGGCATGCAGATGTTATTAATAAATTTAATAACTTTTTAAAGAAACACAGAAGCTTTGACAATTTACGATTTGATACTTTAATGTCTGATGTTGAAGGAAGTATACTTGAATTAAAACAATTAAATAAAACTTTACCAAAAAAAGATAAAATACCAAATATTACTTGGTTAGAAAGTGGTTTTATAAAACCATTTAGAAAAGTAGATGGAATAAAAGAAAAATTACTTTCTGGTGATATTTTTCAAGAAACAGAAGGTGCAGGTTCACGTATATTTACAGGAGATATACCCGGTAAAGAAGTTATAGGTATAATACTTAGAGGAATAAGCAGAATAGAAGATCCAGAATTAAAAAATGCAGCAATTTTAGGACTATTTGGTCAAAGGGCAGAAGCTCTTATGAATATGAAAAAAGATCCTATATCAGCATCAAAATTTAAAGGAAAAATTAGACCTTGGTATGATATAAATACTGGAATTATACATAATCCTACAGATATGCCTAGTATAATAGAAATTGGTGGAAGAAAACGATTACCTCCATCATCTCAGGTAGGTCCATTATTGCGACAAGTATTAGCTCAACAACATTTTATAAGTAAGGGCAAAGAGGAAATGTTTCCAAATTTAAGAGCTACCAATCTTACAAATATTATAAATAATGTTGTCCATAATAGTGGAGGAATATCAAACTATCCACCAGAACTTGTAAAAACACTCGGAAGAAAACTTTCTGGTTTTACTGATTTTCGTAGATTATTTGCATCAATTATGATTAATGAAGTTGCTGATCAAACAACTGATCCTACAAAAAAGAAAGAATTATATAAACTAGCAAATAAAATGCTAGGACATGGAACAACAAAAAAAATGACTTTAGATGAAATAGATGATCTTCAATATAAAGTATTAACAGACCATTACGCTATATTAAAAGATAGTAAAACTAAAATTGCTGATAATAAAATTCCTATATTAATGGAAACATTTATGGCAGATGCTATGAATGCTGTAGATGATAGAGGCCAATTAAAATCTAATAGATTAGCAGCTATATTAAATATAGATGTACCAGAAAATTTTGGTCATATTTATACTAATACAATAGAGGGTGAGATAATACAAGAAACTCCAAATGTAATAGAACGTAATGAAACAGTACAACTTAAAAGTGATACTAAAAAACTTATAGAAACAACTAATACTAAAAATATTCAAAAACAAATTTTAGGTAATATAAATGAAACTATAGAAGTAACTCAAGGAATAGAAGAAGGTGCAGTAAAATTAGAAGAAAAGGGCTGGGTTGTAGATAGAGCAACTGGAAAAATGATTCCTCCAGAAAAAGAAATTACATTAACTGATAAACAACAAAGTCTTTATGATAAATATATAAATCCCACTCCTAAAGAGATAGAGGAACAAGATATTCAAGAGCAATTAGCTAAAACTGGAACAAGAGAAGAACAAACTATAGCACGACTTGCTGGTAAATTAGGTGTTTCTATAGAACAGGCAACAGACATAGTTAAAAATAATAAAACTAAATATTTAACTAAAGATCAAATAAAGAAGGTATCACCATCATTGAGAAAAACATATGGTTTAAAAGATTATAAAAATGCTGCTTCACAAGAAGATCTTAATAAAATGGCTAAAGGTTTAGGTATAAAATTTAAAAAGAATGTAGACCCTAATAAACTTGATGAAAAAATGAGAAAAAAATTAATAGGAAAACTTGGAGGTATTGGAAAAGTTTTATTTTTATGGAGTATATTTACCGGATTTAAACGTGCAAAATTTATAAAAGAAGAAGTTCCTGTAGAAATGTTTGAACCTAGATTAACAGAGGAAGGCAAAATGCCTTTTGCTGATCAAATGTTTGACGTTTTTGGAGAAGGTGCTACTAGTAAGAAAAAATGGAGAGTAGCATATGAAAAATATGCTGGGTTTATTCCATGGTCTCAGCATCTTCCTCCGGATGTTGCATTTGGAACAGGAATGGAAGAAGAACATTATGAAGAAGTATTAGAAGAAGGCTTCGCAAAAGAAGTAGAAGGAGGTCCATTTGGATCTTAATTTAATAATAACTAAAAAGGGAGGCAATTATGCCAAAAGGAGTAGAAGGAGCATACCGTTCCGATTACGTTACACGTAGTGTTAAACAAGGTGAATTTAATGAAGCTAATGAAGCTGCATTACACCGTTATCCTTTAGAGAAAGATGTAATGGGTGCAAACTCTGGTGCATTCCAGCAAACTCAAGATTCACCATCATCTAAAACTAATCATAGAGGTGCTGCTAGTAAAATAGAAGGTAAAGTAACTCAAGGTGAACACGGATAATTAAGTCAAAATAAGGAAGATAATATGTCTGATCCTGTTGACATACAAGAAGAGCTCTCTGAGGGATCTGGTCTTTTAGGTCTTATACAAGCTCGTATGCAAACTGCAGAAAATGGTAGACAAGCACATGAAAAACGATGGTTAAAAGCGTATAAAAATTTTCGTGGTATTTATGATTCTACTACCCAATATACAACTACTGAAAAGTCTAAAGTATTTTTAAAAATAACTAAGACTAAAGTACTTGCTGCGTATGGTCAAATTGTAGATATTTTATTTGCTAATAAAAAATTTCCACTAACTATAGAACCTACACCGGTACCTGAAGGAATTGCAGAATTTGCTCATCTTAAAACACCTGCTGATCAATTATCTGATCCCTATGGTTTTGAAGGTGATGGAAGGCAATTACCACCCGGAGCTATGGAAGCAACACCACCAAACTTAGATTTTTTAGGATCTATGGCTAATAAGTTTGGTCCTGATGCACCACTTGCTGAAGGTCCAGCTAAAATAGGTGAACCTCAAATATCTCCAGCAAAAAATGCTGCATTACGTATGGAAAAAGTTATCCATGATCAACTTACAGATAGCAATGCTGTAAATGTACTACGACATGCTATTTTTGAATCAACTCTTCTTGGAACAGGAATTGTAAAAGGTCCATTTAGTTCTGGTAAAACTATTCACAAATGGGAAAATGCCGAAGAAGAAAGGGTTTATACACCAGAACAAAAATTAGTTCCTCGTATTGAGGCAGTTAGTGCTTGGAATATATATCCTGATCCTACTGCTACTAATATACAAGATTGTGAATATGTAATTCAACGTCATAAAATGAATAGATCACAAATACGTAATCTTATGGAAATGCCTATGTTTAATCCTGATGCAATACGGGAAGTTATTGTTGGGGGAGGAAACTATACGGAAAAGTACTTTGAAAACACTATTCATGATGATGAAACTGAACCATATGATAACCATGAACGATATGAAGTATTAGAATATTGGGGTGTATTAGATACAACTACTGCTAAACAAATGGGTCTTAAAGATACAGCTGAATTAGATGATTTAGTTGATGTACAAGTTAATATATGGATTTCTGGAGGTCAGATATTGCGAGCTTGTGCAAATCCGTTTACACCAGAAAGAATACCCTACTGTATGTTTCCTTATGAAATAAATCCCTACCAAATATGGGGTGTAGGTGTACCAGAAAACATGGAAGATGCACAATTACTTATGAATGGTCATGTAAGAATGGCTATAGATAATTTAGCACTTGCTGGTAATCTTGTATTTGATGTAGATGAAACCTCATTGGTACCCGGTCAAAATTATGAAATATTTCCGGGTAAAGTATTTAGAAGGCAATCAGGAGTTACGGGTACTGCAGTAAATGGTATTAAATTTCCTAGTACTGCCGGTGAAAATATACAAATGTATGATAAAGCAAGGCAACTTGCTGATGAAGAAACAGGTATACCAAGTATTATGCATGGACAAACTGGTGTAACTGGTACAGGAAGAACAGCTGCAGGATTATCTATGTTACTTGGATCATCCGGTTTAGCTATAAAAACTGTTATAAAAAATATAGATGATTATCTACTTAAACCAATGGGAGAAGCTTTCTTTCAATGGAATATGCAATTTAATGAAGATAATCCTGATATAATAGGAGATCTTGATATTAAACCAAAAGGTGCAGCTTCTGTAATGCAAAAAGAAGTACGTTCACAAAGATTAACTATGTTATTACAAACAGTGGCAAATCCAATGCTTGCACCATTTATTAAGATACCAAACTTATTAAAAGAACTAGCTATATCACAGGATATTGATCCTGATAGTTTAGTAAATGACGTAAATGAAGCACAGATTTACGCTGAAATTCTCAAAGG
>Ga0208180_1000436_pt1 | contig 36230 bp, 26 predicted proteins | sample MalvireepMed_s16_FD_184241 | JGI IMG/M metagenome (GOLD analysis project Ga0208180, IMG submission 184241) | Marine viral communities from the Global Malaspina Expedition - Malaspina viral metaG DeepMed_s16 (SPAdes) (version 2) | ecosystem: Environmental > Aquatic > Marine > Oceanic | place...
CATCCCAAAGTCTTCGCCACCAAAGCATTTCTTCTTTTCCTCTAAATTCAATGGAAATTGCTCTGAAAATAATAAAGATCAAAAACAGCATAAACGGGATATACAATGAGGAAAATAGTGTAGCATACATCACTGGGAACCCTGCAAATAAGGCACCACCGCCAATCACTAACCAAACTTCATTACCATCCCAAACAGGACCAACGGCATTAAGCGCGATACGCCGATTCAATTCTTTTTTAAAAAATAAATGCCAAGCACCCGCACCAAAATCAAAACCATCTAAAATCGCATAGCCTGAGAATAAACCACCAATTACCAAAAACCACCAGGTGGGATAATCTATACCTAAAATTGTTTCCATACTATTCTGTTATCCTGTTACTACTTCACTGATCTCTTTAGTTAACGGTCGGTCGTCATCTTCGTCATTAGCCTCTTCATAAGGTCCGTGTTTTATTTTTTTGTTCAGTAGATATACAAAGAGTAAAAAGAGTAGGGCGTACACCGCAAAAAATAGAATGAGCGAAAATAACACTTGATTTGCTGTGACTGCCTGCGAAAAAGCTTCATTGGTACGTAACAAACCGTACACAACCCAAGGTTGCCTTCCCATTTCTGCTGAAAACCAGCCTACTTGATTGGCGATCTGCGGAAGCAGTGCAGTAAATACAAAAACCCACAGCAACCATTTTTTAGTAAATAATTTCCTTTTCCACAGTAAAAACGAAGCATATAAAGTAAGCGCGATCAAAAACATCCCGATGGCAACCATAAGGTGATAAAACTGAAAAACAGCATTAACCTGAGAAGGGCGTTCATCTTCGGGGAACGCATTTAAACCGGTTACAGGAGCTTCAAAATCCTGATCTAATAAAAACGACAATCCACCGGGAATTGCTAAACCGGTCACTTCTTGATTCTCTTGATCTACCCAACCCAGAAGATACATATCTGCCGCAGCGTTTTCATCATAATGTCCTTCAAGTGCTGCTAATTTTGCAGGTTGATGTTCTGCAACGACTTCTGCTGATGCGTGCCCTGCTACAAGTTGAGCGAGTGAAGTTATAGTAGCAATGATAAGTGTGATCTTAAATGCTTTTTTTGAAATGCTCACATAACGTCCTTTTAAGATATAGTAGGCGTGTACACTAAGAATTAGGAATACTCCCGCTAGAAAAGCACCTAACCAAACGTGCCAAATACGCTCTACACTCGACGGATTGAAAACCATTGCCCAAAAATCGGTGATCTCTGCGCGGGCTTTCATACCCTCACCTACAATGTGGTAGCCTGCCGGCGTTTGCTGCCAGCTGTTTGCGACTACGATCCAGATCGCAGAAAACATAGAACCTAAAAATACGCCGATTGTTGAAACCAAGTGAACCCAAGGTTTTACACGGTTCCAGCCAAAAAGTAACACGCCTAAAAAACCACTTTCAAGTGCAAAAGCAAAAATACCTTCAGCTGCGAGCGCGCTTCCGAAAACATCTCCAACATAACGCGAATAGGTAGCCCAATTGGTGCCAAATTCAAACTCCATTACAATGCCGGTAACAACACCAATTCCGAATGTGAGTGCAAAAATTTTAGTCCAAAACTTTGCAAGAATGTGGTAATCTTCTTTTTTGGTTTTTACATATAGACTTTCAAAGATGACCATCAATAATCCAATTCCGATACTTAGAGGTGGGTAGATGTAATGAAAGGCTACTGTAAAGGCAAATTGAATTCGGGCGAGTAATTCGACATCCATTTTTACGGGTTCTTGGAGGTTGATTTGTAAAAGCTTTTGAAGCTTTTATTCTGATATAAATTTACAATCCAATCTTGGGTTGAAAGCTTGAAAACACTAGGTTTTCTTGTTAAAGTTCTTTCATTTTTTTTGAAATTAAAAGGACTTAAAACCTTGGGGTTTTCTTTCTGTAAATCTTGTATTTGGGAAAGCGCGCCACGAGTAAGTTTTCTTCAAAAGTAGACTTCCAGCAGAAGAAGAGGTAAAGAACAGCTGTCAAAACGAGCTTGTATACATCTTCAAACAGGATCGATAAACTTAAATATGAAAGTAAAATTCCAAAATAGATAGGATGTCTACTGTATCTAAATATTCCGAAGTCTATAAGGCTTGAATTCTTACGCGGACTAGGAAAAGGTGATAATTGATGCCGTAATTGATAAAGGGCAATGACAACGAATAACATTCCGAAAACAATAAAGGTGTAAGCACCGTAGTTAAAGGCTTCCGGTAATCTGAATTTAAGAAGGCTTATTGGAAAGAAAAAGGCACACATTATTATCATTTGCAGTGTTACAAATAAAATATTGTATACCTTTTTCATTTAAATGCTATTGAAAGTCTTTTACTGCATCTCCTAGATCATAGACGGTAACTTCATCAATATGCATTGCTAAAATACTGCTTCCGGCAGCGCTACGATAGCCACCGGCACAGTGCACCACAATAGGTTTATCTACCGGAATCTCTTCATACCGATCGCGCAATTCATTCAGTGGGATGGTGATGGCGTGATCAAAGAATTTGCCGGATTCCGTTTCACTTTGATTTCGAATATCGACAACGGTGTATTCCTTTGTGTTTTTCTTGAAGTCTTCCAGATCCAGATCTTTCATTTTAAGCCAATCTTGTTCACCAAGCGTATAGACCATTTTAACTTGATGCTCATAACCTATTTTGCTCACACGATCCAGCAATGTTTCAGCGTGTGCGGCGCTGTTAGCGACAAGGCAAAATTCTTCTTCAGGTTTAACAATAGCACCCAGCCAGGTTTCAAATTTATGCTCTGGTTTGGTCGCCATAATATTCAAACTGTTGCGCTTATGCCCATTCTTAAAATCTTCTTCTAAACGGGTATCTATAACTAATGCATCACCATTCAGGTGCGTTTCATAAAGTTTTAAAGGGATATCAGCCAAGCTGCTATTCAAGTTTAGCGCTCCGGTTTTATTAATATCCACATCAAAACCAAAGTAATGCGGAATGAACGGCTGAGAATCCAGTAAATGATTTACAAAAGTTTCTTCAGACTGTTCTTTAAAAGCCCAATTGGTAGCACGTTGCTCACCAAGTGTGCTGCTGCCATCGCTGCTCATATTTTTTCCGCAAAGCGAACCTGCTCCGTGCGCTGGATAAACAACCGCATCATCGTTAAATTCGTTGTAAGCGCTTGTCATCGTCTTATACATAGACTTTGCAAGGTCTATGCGTTTAGCTTTCATTTTTCCTGCTTTCTCACGCAGATCAGGACGACCTACATCCCCTATAAATAAAGTGTCTCCTGTAAAAAGAGCCGTTTCATTTTCGGTTGAAGCGACTATCGTGATACTATCGGGAGAATGTCCCGGTGTATTAACTGCTTTAAATTGAATTTTACCCATCTCAACAAAGTCGCCATCATCAAAATGCTCGTGTGCATAGTCTGCACCTAGTAATTTGCTAGCATAAATAGTAGCGCCCGTTTCTTTATGAATTTGTAGATGGGAAGAAATAAAATCGGCGTGCGGGTGTGTTTCAAAAACAGCTACGATTTGCGCATTGTGTTTTTCTGCAAAGGCATAGTATTGCGCGGGATCACGTTCTGGGTCTACTAAAGCGATCTTGTTATCACTCAAAATTGCGTAAGAAAAATGGGCTAAAGGTTTGTATTCAAATTGTTTAATTGTCATAGCATTGAAATTTTACTCAAAAATAAAAAAGGCTACAGCTTGTGGGTGTAACCTTTGATACACTAGCTTTGAATACTAAGACTGCAATTATTTGGAAGAATGCTCCTTAAAAGGATAGGTGAGTTGTCCCGTAAAATCGTGAGGAAAACGCTCATCTCCGTCAAAACCTATTTCAATGTTCTTTCCGCTTTTTGGAATATATGCGGTGCCAAAAAGATAGTCCCAAATGCTTAGACTTAAGCCGAAATTCATCCCGTATTTATGTTCTGGCGGAAGCGCTTTAGCGTGATGCCAAATATGCATGCGAGGATTGTTTAAAATATAACCCAGCGGACCATAACTCCAATCGAGATTGGCGTGGTTTAAGTGACCGATGAATACTGAAAACATATGTACTACAAAAAATTGTTCGATCCCAAAACCGATCATCGCCAAAGGAATATACTGCGCGCTTTTATATACCAAAGTCTCTACAAAATGAAAACGAAATTGCGCCGCAAAGCCCATTTCTTTTACACTGTGATGCACTTGATGAAATTTCCACAACCACGGCACGCGATGTAGCATTCGGTGTACATTCCACTGAATAAAATCAGCAATTACAAACATGATTAAAAGCTGCGCCCAAACCGGAAAGTCCTGAACCTCGATCGCAACCAAATTATCTATCCCGAAAAGTCCTAAAAAGTCATTGAAGAGTTCGACGCCTACATTTGAGAGCGCGTTGTAACCAATCAAAGAGAACAGAAAGAAATTGAAGATCATATAAAACGCATCGAGCCAAAATCCCTTTCTAAAAATTGGTTGTTTTTTACGCCAGGGAATTATGATCTCAAATGCAAAAACAAGTAACGAGAGCCCGAGAAGCCAATAGAAATAGTTGGTCCACCCGGGATTGGTGATCTCATCAACCAGGTAATTAAAATATCCAGTAAAGGAATCTTGTATGATCTTTAGATATTTATCCACGTTTTATAAGTCGGTTTCAGTGCTGTAAAATTACGTTATTGCTTCGGTTTTTAGCTGGAGTACGATTTGCCCCAAATGATAATAACTGTGTTCAATGAGTGCTTCAATATTGCGTTTGTAACTTCCGTAGGCTTCTTTTACAAAAATAGCATCTAGTTGATCATCAGTTAAAGTTTTGATCAAATTGACGAGCTCTTCGGTATCTTTCCAGAAAAGCGCCAAGAAGTTTTGCCACGCTTCATCGTTTTGCATAGGCTCAAAATCAAAACTAAATCGATCGCTAATGCTGAGCTCACCAACAAGAAAAACCTGCTTTACACCTGCGATGTAATAATGAATATGTTGCGCAAGAACCTCGACAGTATTGTAAGTTTTAATTTGTATAGAAACTTCGTCAAGTGAGGTGTTATCGAGTTCCTTTTTAAAATTGGTATTGGCGATCCACATACCGTCAAGAATAACTTCCTGAAGTCTTTGAGCCAGAGCTGCTGCTTGTGACATAGTTTTATTGAATTAAACCCTGCTTTTTAAATTTAATCAAATCTTGACATTCTTATGAAAGCGGTTGTGTTTAAATTTAAAACTACTTAGTTTAGACCAATGAAGATTGCAAAAATCGGTATTGCTTTGTGGCTTTTTATAATTCCTTTTCTACTGAAAGCACAGCAGGACACCGCCTATAAATATGAAGTGCTGGCAGGCCACGATAATGATTTTACAATCTTTGGAACGCGCACAGACTGGCACTATACTTATGGGATTCATCTAGGTTTTAACTGGCGCCCAGAAAACGCTAAGATGCTTGCGTCGCTTTTTCCGCAAAAAGAAGCTTTTAGTCATAATATTGGGTTGCACATTCAAGCATGCACCCCAGATTATGCGCGAACGTATCAAATCGTCAAAACCAGACAGCCGTATGCTGGTTGGGGTTATGTAGATTTTGCTAATAACTACGGATTTAAAAAGGCGTTTCTTCAATTGAAAGTAGATTTAGGGATCTTAGGACCCGCAGTGCAAGCAGGGGAAATACAGAATTTTATTCACAAAAACTTCTCGAGAGACATTTTTGTAGATCAATGGGAAGAGCAGATTCCTAATCAGTTTGGTTTCAATGTACGAGCGAATTACGCTCAAGATATTTTCACTGAAAAATGGCTGAATCTTTACAGTTTCAGTCGAATTTCTGCCGGAAACATTTTTACCCTTTTTGAGCAAGGTGCTTATTTTAGATTTGGTCAATTTAATACTATTGGCAAATCGGTGGCGCGCCAACAAAGTCTTTTAGGTTCTGGAGAAACCGAATTTTTTCTCGAAGCCGGTTTCAATATGAATTTTTCTGCTTTTAATGCGACCATTGAAAATGCAAATGCGCAAGGCGAAAAAGTAGTTCCCCGCGATCTTGTAAATCACAGTATTTTAAATGGACACGTTGGGTTTTTCTTTTCGCAGAAACGCTATACGATCGGTTTAAAATGGAATTATACCGAAGGTGAAATAAAAGGAAACGACCCGCACCGATTTGCAATTTTAGCCGGAACCTATAAATTCAATTGATTAAAATTTCTGTCGGGAGACACGATCTTCAATTTCGGTACGAGGATGCACGCCGTCAATAAATTCTACTGCTTCAACCACACGTACAAATAAGTTTTCGGCACCTAATAATTCCGTAACTCCGGTTTTAAACAGAATATCGCGTGTAGGTCCGGTAGCAGCGGCGATCATTAAGGTGATCTCTTTTTGTCGCAGTTCTAGAATGAGGTATTTCAAAATATAAATAGCGCTACTGTCAACATAATTTATCGCTTCAGCATTGATGATAATGGTTTTAAGTTCAGGACCTTTTGCTTTAATATGTTTTTTAAGCTCTTTATAGAAGTAGTCTTTATTTCCGAAGAACAATTGTGCATCAAAACGCACGACCAAGATGTCTTTACGATCGATGATGTCGGTAGCAAAACGGTTGATGTTTTTGAAATATGTGGTTCCTTTTATTTGACCCAACACTGCCATATGTGGTTTTGAGGTGCGGTAAACCATCAAGAGTAATGAGAACAAAACACCTAGAATAATTCCCTCTTGAATCCCAACAAATAAGGTGATTAGAAAAGTAGCGATTAGCAATAGAAACTCATCTTTTTGATTCTTGTAAAGCTCTTTAGGATAGTTAAGATCGATCAAGCTTGTAATCGCCAGCATAATGATCGAAGCAAGAATGGCATTAGGCAAATAATAGAAAACCGGAGTCAGAAAGAGTAGGGTAAGCGCAACCAAGCTTGCACTAATAAAAGCAGCAACTCCCGTTTTTGCACCTGCTTGAAAATTTACCGCAGTACGGCTAAAACCAGCGGTAGTAGGATAACATTGAAAGAAAGACCCCACGATATTACCTGTTCCCAAAGCTATAAGTTCTTGATTGGGATTGATCGTATTGGATTTTACCTTTTCTTCGAGTGCTTTACCAATAGATACGACTTCCATAAAAGCGATTAAGGACATTGCCAGTGCAAGGGTGAAAAGCTGACCAAGATCTTCCCAAGGAACCGATGGAACACCAAAACTCGGTAAGCCATCCGGTATTTTTCCCACGAGAATGAGTCCGTAATTGGTAAGTGGCGTAAAATAAGCTAGTGAAATACCAAAGATGACTACAACAATAGCAGCGGGAATTTGACTACTTATACGTTTGATCAATAACATAATTCCAATACCGGCAAGTCCTACCGCTACTGCAACAGGATTGATCTGATCAAGCTGCGCAAGGGTTTGTTTAATGATAGGCAGGGTTTTATTGCTGCTTACCGTGATACCTAATAAGTGTTTGAGTTGTGTGATACCTATTATTAAGGCGGCTGCAGAAGTGAAACCGCTAATCACAGGCTTGGATAAAAAATTGACTAAAAAGCCCATTTTTAAAAAACCCATCAATACTTGAATGATTCCAACAAACAACGCCAGAAAAATAGCCATCGAGATATATTCGTTGATACCGCTTAGCGACAGCGCTCCCAAACCTGATGCAATTATGAGCGAATCCATCGCTACCGGTCCAATTGCCAGTTGGCGCGATGTACCCATAATCGCATAAATTACCTGAGGTAAAAGAGCGGCGTAAAGTCCAAATACCGGAGGTAAACCGGCAATCATGGCATACGCCATTCCTTGCGGAATAAGCATAATACCCACAGTTATTCCAGCAGAAATATCACCGGCTAAGTAGCTTTTCCTGTAGTTTGGTAACCAGTCAAATATGGGAAAGAATTTCTTCAAGGATTCAAATTTATGGGCAAATATATACTGTGTGCATTGATATGCTCGTAACACATGTTACATAGGGTTTCGATTAAAAATACAATATTAAGCCCATCAAATTGAAAATTTCAAAAACCTAATGCGTTAAATACTTACTAAATAAACTACCTCAGGGCATGCCTGTTTGCCGACAAAGGCAGGCCCAGATGGCATTGGTTGAAAAAGCATTGTCAATTTAGAGGCAAGCCTCAGAGTATGAAACCCTTTGGCGGGGCCAATAAAGTTGGCATTTCATCTACAGGCTTACGCAGCTTAAATTGTATATTTACGGTTTTAAATTTTATAAAAGAGACAGCGCAAGAACAGCACTTGTTTTTATGATTAAAACATTTAAACTTCATATTGAATCCCATTTTAAAAAGCTACTAAACGCTCGTTTTTTACTGGCGGTAAGTGGCGGATTGGACAGTGTGGTTTTAGCGCATTTGTTTTCGGAGTGTAAGATCGATTTTGAGATCGCGCATTGCAATTTTAACCTCCGCGGAAAGGAGAGCGATGCAGATGCGGTTTTTGTTGAAAAGCTAGCCGAAAAACTTCACGTGAAGTTTCACTTGCAGAACTTTGATACCGAAGCCTATGCTCAAGACCAAAAAGTGTCTATTCAAATGGCGGCGAGGGAATTGCGATATCACTGGTTTGAAGAACTTTGTCAACTTCACCATTTACCTTTTCTTGCTACAGCGCATCACGCAAAAGATGATCTGGAAACCTTTCTCATCAATTTGAGCAGAGGTTCAGGATTAAACGGACTTACCGGAATTACTGCCGAAAACGACCGACTCGTACGTCCGTTATTGCCTTTTAGCAGAGAAGAGATTTTAACCTATGCCGAAGCAAATACGCTAGCGTGGCGGGAGGACAGCAGCAATGCTTCAGACAAGTATTTGCGCAATCATTTAAGACATCACGCAATTCCTGCTTTAGAAGAAGCCGCTCCGCAGTTTTTGACGCAGTTTCAAAAAAGTCAGCAGCATTTAAAAGAAACAGCACTTCTGCTAGAAGATTATACAGCCTTGTTATTTTCACAGATCGTGACCCAATCCTTTAAGGGCTATCAATTCAATATTCAGAAATTAAAAGAAACGCCAAATACCAAAGCCGTTCTATACCAACTTTTAAAGGATTTTGAATTTACTGCTTGGGATGATATTTATGATTTACTCGATGCGCAGCCGGGCAAATACGTGGCCACAACAAAGCATCGACTTATCAAGGACCGTGATTTTCTTTTGTTGACCGAACATCAAGCGGAAACTGAGGAAGTGCTTTGGTACGTAGATATTGAGAAAATCGATCTTAATGGTCTAACCCTGATGAAAGAAAATGTGGAGCAATTGACTGATTTAACTAAAACCGAAGCTATTTTTGATGCCGAACAGTTAAAGTTTCCTTTAAAACTTAGAAAGTGGGAGGAAGGCGATTGGTTTTATCCTTTTGGGCTTAAAGGAAAGAAGAAGCTCAGTAAGTTTTTTAAAGACTTAAAATTTTCAACATTAGATAAAGAGTCAGTTTGGCTGCTTTGTAACGACCAAGACATCATCTGGGTTGTAGGAGCACGCACTGATGATCGATATAAAGTAACCCCAAATACTTCACAATTTTTAAAATTTACCGCACACTATGATTAAATACTGCTCTATTCTTGTATTGCTTGTTTTTACCCTTACAGGAAATGCACAAGGTTTTGGGCCCGGCGCAGAGACTCAAAATCCAGTACAATGGGAAGCTTCTGTTGAAAAATCAGAGGCAGATTCTTATACTTTAAAATTAAATGCGAGCATCGAGCCGGAATGGCACGTGTATTCTCAGTTTACAGATCCGGGCGGTTCTTTACCGCTCGAATTAGAATTTCTTGAAGCTGGCGAGGCCTATACCTTAGAAGGTCCTACTGAAGAAAGCGAGACGACTACATCCTATAGCGATATTTTTGAAGTTGATGAGACCTTTTTTTCAGAAACGGCGCAACTTACCCAAAAGATAAAAGCTGAAGAAACCACAGAGTATGTTAAGCTAATCTTGAAATATCAGGTGTGTAAAGAGGTTTGCATCAATGAAGAAAAATATATTGTTTTTGATCTTTCTACCGAAAAAGGACAGGTGTTTCAAGACTTTAATGAATTTCAAGCCTACGGCAAAGTTCAAGAGAAAGTCGAAGAAATAGAACCGGTAAAAGAAGTTGTAAAGCAAGAGGAAAAGCAAGACTTATGGACCATCTTTTTCGTGGCTTTTGCATCAGGCTTTTTAGCATTGTTGACACCTTGTGTGTTCCCAATGATACCCATGACGGTGAGCTTTTTTACAAAGCAAAGTAAGAATCTGGCAACCGGTCGTAGAAATGCCATTTTATACGGAATTTTCATCGTAGTGATCTACGTACTTTTAGGTTCGATTGTAACGGGGATCTTTGGAGCAGATGCGTTGAACGCCTTATCTACCAACGTATGGTTCAACTTGGTATTCTTTTTACTTCTGGTTGTATTTGCCATATCATTCTTTGGAGCTTTTGAGATTATGCTGCCTAATTCTTGGGCAAATGCGGTGGATCGAAAAGCAGATCGCGGCGGAATTGTAGGCATCTTTTTTATGGCTTTGGCCTTGGCCATTGTAAGCTTCAGTTGTACAGGACCTATTGTAGGAACTTTATTGGTACAAGCGGCTTCAGAAGGTGGTATCGCTCCGGTATTAGGAATGCTTGGTTTTTCACTTGCCATCGCGATTCCGTTTGCTTTGTTTGCCTTGTTTCCTGGTTTGATGAATTCTTTACCAAAATCTGGAGGTTGGTTAAATTCAGTAAAAGTGGTTTTAGGGTTTTTAGAGCTTGCCTTAGCTTTTAAATTTTTATCCAATGCTGATTTGGTACTGCAAGCGCATATTTTAGAACGCGAAGTATTCTTAGCGATTTGGATCGCTATTTTTGGTGCAATGGCGTTTTATCTTTTCGGAAAAATCAGACTTTCACACGACAGTCCGTTGCCGCATATTTCTTCAGGAAGATTGATTTTAGGGCTTTTCGTCCTATCATTCACACTGTATTTAATTCCCGGCCTATGGGGCGCCCCGTTGAAGTTGATCAGCGGTTTTCCACCACCCTTAAATTATAGTGAATCGCCTTATGGTGTTGGTTATTCTAAAGGTAGTGTTGCAGGATTAACGGAAGGTGAGCTGCCTGAAGAAGCCGAACTTGGTCCCTATCAACTGGTGACCTTTACCGATTATGATGCAGGAATGGCGTATGCAAAAGCTGAAAATAAACCGGTACTTTTAGATTTTACAGGGAAGGCCTGTGTAAACTGCCGTAAGATGGAAGAACGCGTTTGGGGCGAACCTCAAATTTTAGGAAAACTACAAAATGACGTGGTGCTCATTTCGTTATTTGTAGATCTAAAAGAAGAGCTTCCGGAAGCAGAACAATATGTTAGTGAAGTTACCGGCAAACGCATTCAAACTGTTGGTAATAAATGGAGCGACTTTCAGATTGAAAAATATCAGATCAACGCGCAGCCGTATTATGTACTGCTCGATCATAACGATAACGAACTTAACACGCCGGTAGGCTACACACCAGATGTAGACGAATTTGAAGCCTGGCTTGAAGAAGGAATTTCTAAATTCAATGACTAATAAACACCCTTAAATGAAGAACATTAAAAATCTAATTACTGCAGTATTCTTACTTCTCGTAGTTGCTGCTCAAGCGCAAACCGAAGCATACGTTCGCGAGCATTACGACAAGAAAGAAGTAAAAATTAAAATGCGCGATGGTGTAATGTTACATACAACCATTTATTCGCCAAAAGATAAATCACAAGAGTATCCTATTTTAATGATGCGTACGCCGTATAGCTGTGCACCTTATGGAGAAGAAAACTTCAAAGGCAGAATAGGACCTAATCAATTTATGGTTGAAGAAGGTAACATTTTTGTGCAGCAAGATGTGCGTGGCCGTTGGAACAGTGAAGGCGTTTACGACAATATGCGTGCTTATATTCCGAATAAAAAAGGAAAACAAGTTGATGAGGCCAGCGATACCTATGATACGATCGATTGGCTTGTAAAGAACGTAGACAACAACAATGGAAATGTGGGAACTTGGGGAATTTCATATCCCGGTTTTTATGCCACCTATTCGTTGTTAAGTGAACATCCTGCGCTTAAAGCAGTTTCTCCACAAGCGTGTATTTCAGATTTCTTCTTTGATGATTTTCATCATAATGGGGCATTTTTAGAAAGCTACTGGAGAGCGATTTCGCTTTTCGGTTATATGAAAGACGAGCCGGTAACCAAGCCTTGGTACGCTTTTCCTGACCTTCCTTCACAAGATCAATATCAATTTTTCTTAGATGCAGGTCCGTTGACCAATTTAGATGCGTATTACAAAGAAGATAATGTATTCTGGCAGCAAATTAAAGACCATCCTAATTATGATGAGTTCTGGAGAAGCCGCGGAATCATTCAGCATTTAAATGATATCAAGCCTGCTGTTATGGTTGTAGGCGGTTTATTTGATGCCGAAGATCTTTATGGACCGTTCAATACCTACAGAAAGATCGAAGAAACCAGCGATAATTATAACATTTTGGTTTACGGGCCGTGGAGTCACGGAGACTGGGCGCGCTCAAGTGAGCGTCAGGCTATAGGAAACGTATATTTTGGAGATAATCTTTCAAGAGATTTTCAGCAAAACTATGAGACAGTGTTCTTCAACCATTTCTTAAAAAATGATGGAGAAGGAACCATTGATTTTCCTGAGGCTTCTATGTATGACAGTGGTTCGCGGGAGTGGGACAGCTATGCACAATGGCCACCAAAAGCTGCTGAAACCAAAAGCTTTTATTTAGGAGCAGATCAAAAACTTACCGAGAACGCTATAGCAGATTATGCAAATGCATTTGTAAGTGATCCTTCAAAACCGGTTCCGTATTCTGAAGATATTAAAATGGTGTTTACGCCAAGAAAGTATATGACCGATGATCAGCGTTTTGCAGCTCGAAGACCAGACGTATTGGTGTATGAGACTGAAGTTTTAGACGAAGATATGACGATTACCGGTGAAATTTTAGCCAAATTAAAAGTGGCAACCACAGGTACTGCGGCAGATTGGGTGGTAAAAGTGATTGACGTATATCCTAATGATGCCAAAGATTATCCTGAAACGCAGAAATACCTTAAAATGGGCAATTACCATATGATGGTGCGTAGCGAAGTGATGCGCGGCCGTTTTCGTGAGAGTTTCAGAGCCCCTAAAGCTTTTGAACCGAATCAAAAAACCGAAGTTGATTTGACCTTGCAAGGGGTAAACCATACCTTCCTAAAAGGGCACAAAGTGCAAATTCAAATTCAAAGTACGTGGTTTCCGTTAATCGATCGTAATCCACAGACTTTTGTGCCAAATATTTATAAAGCAAGTGCTGAAGATTTCCAGAAACAAACACATACCGTTTTTGGAGATTCTGAAATTCAGTTTAATGTGTTAAAATAAGATTTATGAGAGTTCAGTCAGTCATAGTTTTTTTTAGTATTGTGCTTTTTTACAATTCGTGTAAAAATCAAGAAGAAGCGCAGTACACCCAAGCTGAAATAACGGAAGCCAGCGCGTCGCTTAATTCTTGGTTTGATACCAAGTTTGACGAAGATGTCGCCCAATCGCCGCAGTGGCAAACCAGTTTAGGCTTAAAGACAAATTATGGTAAATGGGATGATATTTCATCAGACCAGATGGCTGAAGATCTTAAACAAGCTAAAGCGCGGCTGGATTACCTGGAATCAGAGGTTGATCTGGCCGCTTTAGATAGCGTTACTCAAATAAGTTATAAGCTTTACAAACTCAATCTGGAAAACGAGATCGAAGACTATGAGTATCGTTTTTATAATTATCCGGTCAATCAAATGTTTGGCTTACATGCGAGTGTTCCTGCATTTTTGATCAACAAACATCGCATTGATAGTGTTGCCGATGCTAAGGCATACATTTCAAGAATTAAAGGAGTTAAGCCTTTATTTACAGAGCTTCGCAATCAATTGGGCATTCGTGAAACCAATCAGATCGTTCCGCCTAAATTTGTATTAGATCGTGTGCTTGAAGACAGTCAAAATATTTTAAAAGGTCAGCCTTTTGACGAGTCGAGCACGCAGATGCCAATACTTGCCGATTTTCAATCTAAGGTAGAAGCGCTGGACATTGATACTGAAACAAAGGCAATACTTTTACAAGAAGCTAATCAAGCTTTAAAAGATAGTTTACAGCCGGCTTACGAAGAATTGATCACGTTCATAGAAAGTCAAAAAGTAAGAGCAACTACAGATGATGGCGCGTGGAAGTTTCCCAGAGGAGATAAATTTTATGCAATTGCGCTAAATCGAGCCACAACTACCGAAATGACGGCTGAAGAAATTCATCAATTAGGGTTGGATGAAGTAGAACGCATTCACACCGAAATGGAAGCCATAAAAGATCAAGTAGGTTTTGATGGAAGCTTGCAAGACTTTTTTGAGTTTATGCGTAACGATGAACAGTTTTACTACGAAGATTCAGATGCCGGAAGAGCCGCATATATGAAAGAAGCAAAACGCATTATAGATGCTATGCGTGCGCGTTTAGACGAACTATTCATCACCAAACCCAAAGCGGAAATTGTCGTTAAAAGGGTAGAGGCTTTTAGAGAGAAAAGTGCCGGTAAGGCGTTTTACAATTCGCCTGCTCCAGACGGATCAAGACCTGGAATTTATTATGCCAATTTATTTGATATTAAAGCGATGCCTAAATATCAAATGCAAGCTTTGGCCTATCACGAGGGAATCCCGGGACATCATATGCAACTGGCGATTGCTCAGGAATTAGAAGGAATCCCAAAGTTTAGGAAGTTTGGCGGTTATACGCCGTATGTAGAAGGTTGGGGATTGTATTGCGAGTATTTACCAAAAGAAATGGGAGCTTATGAAGATCCTTATGCCGATTTTGGACGTCTCGCTATGGAACTTTGGCGTGCGTGCCGTCTCGTTGTCGATACAGGTATTCACGACAAGAAATGGACGCGTGAAGAGGGGATCGCCTATTACAAAGACAATACACCCAATGCCGAAAGTGATTGCATCAAAATGGTAGAACGTCATATTGTGATGCCTGGACAAGCAACAGCTTACAAAGTAGGAATGAATAAAATTCTTGATCTTAGAGCAAAAGCAGAAAAAGCACTTGGGGAAACTTTTGATATCAGAGAATTCCACGAGGTAGTTTTAGGGCAAGGTGCAGTACCGCTTTCTATTCTGGAGGAAATGATTGACGATTTTATTGCAGAAAAGCAAAAAGCTTAAGCTTGGTTTATTTACGTATACTGTTTGTCCTATTGGTATTACTAGAGTTGCGCTACCGCAAATTCAAGTCTTCCAGAGAGCTTTGGTTTTGGTTGTTTTTGGTAGCCATTTTTAGTTGGCTAGGCTATATACTATTCCTGATTTTCAGAAAACGTATTCTGATAAGAAGAGACCGTTTCAATTATCAATTTCGAAAACGAGAAAAAAATAAACTAGAGTAATTTCAATTCAACCTTGACTTACAAGAAAAAAATTGAACATATTAAATTGCAGTAAATCTGTGTTTTATAAAAATTAAAGGGGGATGAAATAGGCCTAAAAAAGAAAAACACCTTGCTCGCGCAAAGTGCCTTTCACCCCTAAATTGTCAATGACATTGTAAATTTACAAAATATATTTGCAACTCTTTCTGTTAAAATTCCACTAAATCGTTTTATAATTTTTCGATTTATTACAAACCGTCTAAAAAAGAAAAACACCCTGCTCGCGCAGAGTGCCTTTCACCCCTAAATCATTAATACGTTTAAAATTTAATTCCCCTAATAATTAGATTATAAACGGTAATAATCTTTATTGATTAATACGAGATAAAAGTATTTATATTCTATCAGCAACAAAAGGGGAATTTTCCCCCTTTTTGATAATAATGCCTATTTAAACGATTTAGCATTATGTTAAAATTTTAGGTTGATTGCATTCTTAAATTTGTAAACGCAGGCTAGTATAGGATTACAGAGTATTATGTAATTTTCCGTCATGATTAAATACAGCTTTGTTAACTTGTTCCTACTTATTTTGATCTCTTGCGGTCAGAGTAATTCAATTCAAAAATCAGCTATGACGCCTATAAAGACCAACCAAAAAAAAGTTGTGTATCATGTTTTTACCCGACTTTTTGGGAATACCAACACCACAAATAAACCTTGGGGTACTATTGAAGAAAATGGAGTAGGAAAGTTTGCTGACTTTACTCCTAAAGCGCTTCAGGAAATCAAAGATCTTGGGGTTACACATATTTGGTATACCGGTGTACCACATCACGCGGTGATCACAGATTATACTGAATATGGGATTTCAAACGATGATCCCGATGTGGTCAAAGGTAGGGCGGGATCGCCTTATGCTGTAAAAGACTATTATCAAGTAGATCCTGATATGGCCGTAAACCCGGAAAACCGTCTTGAAGAATTTGAAGCCCTCATCAACCGCACTCATGAAGCAGGATTAAAAGTGATAATAGATATCGTTCCGAATCACGTTGCCCGCAAATATGAAAGCCTGAATACGCCACAAAGCAGCATTGCCTTTGGTAAAAACGATGATACTTCTGTAGCTTACGCTAAGCATAACAACTTCTATTATATTCCCGGTGAAGATTTTAAAGTCCCGGAGTGGCAAAACGGATATCAGCCTTTGGGTGGTGAAGAAGTTAAAACCGCAGATGACAACTTTATAGAATCACCGGCAAAATGGACAGGTAATGGTTCGCGCGATGCACAGCCTGATCAGAACGATTGGTATGAGACCGTAAAAATCAACTATGGCGTGAGTCCTGACGGGCATAAGGATTTTAATGGATTACCGGAAGATGCCGGACATTGGGATTATAAAAAGCACTTTGAATTTTGGGAAGGCAAAGAAGTTCCGGCTTCTTGGAAACAATTTAAAGACATCGCTCTATTTTGGATTGCAAAAGGTGTTGACGGATTTCGTTATGATATGGCCGAAATGGTGCCGGTTGAGTTTTGGAGTTATATGAATGCCGCTATTAAAATGGAGCGTCCCAATGCGTTTCTTATGGCCGAAGTTTATAATCCGCAGCTGTATAGGGATTACATTTTTAAAGGTAAAATGGATTATTTATACGATAAAGTTGAGTTGTATGATACCATAAAACACGTGATGCAAGGTCACGGAAGCACAGATCATTTTGCACCCATTTTAAAATACCAGGAAGACATTGAAGTCAATATGCTGCATTTTCTCGAGAACCACGATGAGCAGCGTATCGCCAGTGATGCTTTTGCCGGAAATGCAGAAAAAGGAAAACCTGCGATGGTTGTTTCGGCATTGATCAGCAAGTCGCCTACAATGATCTATTTTGGTCAGGAATTGGGTGAGCCGGCTTTGGAAGATTTGGGTTTTGGTGATCCTACGCGTACCTCAATTTTTGACTACGGAAGCGTGCCCAGTGTGGTGCGTTGGGTTAATGATAAAAACTTTGATGGTGGAAAATCTACTTCAGAAGAACTAGCACTTAGAGATTTTTATAAACGTCTATTGAATTTCAGTCTTGAGAATTCGGCGATAATGGGAGAGTATGCAGATATTCACTGGCATAACCGTCAACATACCGAATGGTACAACGACCGTGTGCACTCTTTTGTACGCTGGTCTGAAACCGATAAACTCATCATCGTAACCAACTTTGATGCTAATGATACTTTTGGTTTTGAGCTTCAGCTTCCGCAGGATATCATCAAGCAATGGAAGCTCAATGACGGAACTTACAAAGCAATAGATCAGCTTTATGGCGAAGAAGAAGCAAGGCTAACTATAGAAGAGCAGTCAGCAAGGATGCGTGTAGATATTAAGCCGCTTCAGTCTTTTGTTTTTAGGGTAGAATAAGGCATATTTATGATAAGCTTAATACCTTATGGCTTAAGCTTAACGACTTCCTAAAGTGTTACGCCGTACCTTTATCGTTTCAACTTCATAATCCCAAAATCATTTCTGTGTCAAAAATGTTTAAAATTGGTATCGTAGGTGTGGGGCCACGTGGACTTGCAGCTCTCGAAAGTCTTTATGTTGCAAAGAAGAACTTAGATATTCAGCAACCGCTGCAAGTGCTTCTGTTTGAAGCTTCACCCTATCCCGGAGCCGGCCAAATATGGTCTCCCGATCAGGTGGCTACCAATTTGTCGAATATTCACGAGCGCAATTTGTCAAACAATTTGGCAGGCCGCAAAGCGCTTTCTTTTGACGAAGTTTATCTTCCGCAATTTCCGGGTTATCAGGAATGGTTGGAGCTGAACGAAGGAGAAGCAACAGGAGATCAGGATCACTTTCCTTCACGCTCCAAAATAGGAAGCTATTTAAACGAGCGCTTTGAAACGCTAAAGCAGGCGCTTATCGGAGCAGGATTATTGGAACTTTATCAACATGAAGTTGTACAGATCGAGCCGGAGGCCTCGGGGTGTACGATCGTGACCAAAGCAGGGGATCACTACAAAGTAGATGAAGTCGTACTCACGATTGGTCATCAGCCTACTTATGATTCTAAGCAATTATCTGAATGGGATGTACACGCCAAGAAACATAACTTAAAACTGTATAAAGATCCTTATCCTGTAGGAGCTTTAGAGACAGATGAGATTACGCCTAAAACGAAAATCGCGCTACGCGGTTTTGGATTGTCTATGGTGGATCAGGTTAGAGCTTTGAGCATAGGTTTTGGTGGTGAATTTGTTCCTATTTCTAATTCCATTGAATTTGAATATAAACCTTCAGCTGAGGCGCCGCGCGAGTTGGTAGCGTTTTCATTAAATGGCTTACCGCCCGTACCTAAACCCCTTTCTGAAGCAATTGACACTTGGTTTAAGCCTACTCCTGAAGAAAATGAATTACTCATCAAGGCGATAGAGACCGCAGAAGCTAACGCTTCTGAAATTAAAGATGCTTCGTTCTTAATTGAAGCTATAGCGCAGATCACGAGTAGTATTTATCAAAGATTGGAGACCAAAGCGAGAACTACTGATCTTTCTTTAGAGCAACTTTCAGCATTAACCTTACAACTCATAAAGAATCCGGGGCACGAGCATACCTTACTCGTAAGTCATAATACAGATCCGTTGGAGGCAATGGAGCTTTATCTTAATATGGCTTGCGGTAAAACCGATATTAGTTTGGATTACTGTCTGGGTCAGGTATGGCGTTTTGCTTTAAGTGTGTTGTATCACGATTATACCTATATGAATTTAGGGGATGACGCGATGGTAGATGTGGTAAAGTACATTGAAGCCAGTAAACGCTATTCTTACGGACCACCGGTTAAAAGTGTGCAGCAACTTATAGCTTTAGTAAAAGCAGAGGTACTGAATCTTGATTTTGTTAAGGATCCCGAAATACAGTTGATCGAAGAAGGTTGGCGCTTAACAAAAGGAGTGCAATCGGTAGACGTAGACGTAATGGTTAATTCGGTGATCGATGCGCCGCAACTTAAAGCAGTTAGTAGCCCTTTAGTAGAGCATCTCAGAGAAGATAAGCGCGTTGATGCCGTGAGTTATAAATTAGGACTACATACTTTAGAAGACGGCCGCATCATCAGTCAAGGTGGAAACACCCATCAACATATCGCCTTGTTAGGAAGGCTTGCCAAAGGCAGTGTTGTGGGGGTAGATGATTTAATCGAATGTTTTGGGAAACCTGCACGAAAATGGGCTGAAGGAGTTCTTAAAAGGGTTTAAACCATTAAAAACCAGTAAACTAATTTCAAAAGTTGGAAATAATATTGTTTCTTTAGAAAACCAACTTAAAAATTATGCTTACAAAGGTTTATGGTTCAGCGGTTTTTGGCGTTGAGGCTTCTACAATTACGATCGAAGTAAATATTGACAAAGGTATTGGGTATCACTTGGTGGGATTGCCTGATAATGCCATCAGAGAAAGCAATTACCGCATTGCTGCAGCACTTCAGAATAATGGTTTTAAAATTCCCGGAAAGAAAATCACGCTGAATATGGCTCCCGCCGATCTACGCAAGGAGGGAAGCGCCTACGATCTTACGCTGGCAATAGGTATTCTTGTAGCAAGCGGACAAATAAAAGCAGAACATTTAGAGGATTATGTCATTATGGGCGAACTCTCGCTAGACGGAAGTCTGCAGCCCATTCGCGGTGCTTTGCCTATCGCGATCAAAGCCCAGGAAGAAGGATTCAAGAAGTTTTTGCTGCCCAGTCAAAATGCAAAGGAAGCAGCCATAGTCAAAGATCTCGAAGTTTATGGGATAGATTCTATTGCGCAGGTGATCGAGCATTTTGATAATGATGCACCTTTAGAACGCACTATTGTTGACACGCGTAACGAATTTTTTCTTGCCTTAGAACATCCGGAGTTTGACTTTAGCGATGTAAAAGGGCAGGAGTCGATTAAACGGTGTATGGAAATCGCCGCGGCCGGTGGACATAACATTATTTTGATCGGTCCGCCGGGTGCGGGTAAAACGATGCTCGCAAAGCGTTTACCTTCTATCTTACCGCCAATGACCTTACGTGAAGCGCTCGAAACGACCAAAATACACAGCGTTTCCGGTAGAATGCGTGAAAATGTAGGCTTGATGGCACAACGCCCTTTTAGAAGTCCGCACCATACGATTTCAGATGTCGCCCTTGTAGGCGGTGGAGCATATCCACAACCGGGAGAGATCTCCTTGGCACATAACGGAGTACTCTTTTTAGATGAATTACCCGAATTTAAACGTACGGTTCTTGAAGTGATGCGGCAACCGCTAGAAGATCGCGAAGTCACGATTTCCCGGGCGAAGTTCACTGTAACCTATCCCAGTAGTTTTATGCTGGTCGCCAGTATGAATCCCAGTCCGGGTGGTTATTTCAACGATCCCAGTGCGCCTGTGAGCAGCACACCTGCCGAAATGCAGCGCTACTTGAGTAAAGTTTCCGGACCTTTATTAGATCGTATTGATATTCATATAGAAGTGACTCCTGTGCCTTTTGATAAACTTTCTGAAGAACGCAAAGCGGAAAGCAGTGTGGAAATCAGAAAACGAGTTACCGAAGCCCGTAAACTACAAACCAGCCGATTTATCGAAATCGAAAGCATCAATTACAACGCACAAATGGGTGTTAAACAAATCAGACAGCACTGCGCATTGGATGAGACTTCAAAAACCTTACTGAAAAACGCGATGGAGAAACTTAACCTTTCTGCACGGGCCTATGATCGTATTCTTAAGGTTTCACGCACCATTGCCGACTTAGACGCTTCAGAACACATAGAGGCACATCATATTACCGAAGCCATTCAATACCGAAGCCTTGATCGCGATGGTTGGTTGGGTTAGCATAGCTAATATTATTTAGAGTATGTCTTAATTATCTAAAATTATTTGATACTGTTAATTTTTTTAAGATACTTGTTGCTTAATCCTTAAACAACTATCAGAATGACCAGAGATGCGCAATTGGCTTTTTGCAAAAGATGCCTCAACCGAGAAATGAATATGAAAGAAGGTATGCTTTGTAAACTCACCAATGAAAAGGCTTCTTTTGAAAATACCTGTATAGATTTTAAAGAAGATACCGCGGTTAAAGTCGTTTCTCATCAAACCGAAGGATTAGAGATAAGCCAGGTTAGAGAGAAGCTTTCTGAAGAAGATCTGGAATATGTAAAAAGTCAGGAAAATTTAATTCCAGCTGTGATCTGTGGTTTGATTGTCGGTTTAATAGGAGCTATTCTCTGGGGAACTATTACTGTTTTAACCGAATTTCAGATCGGGTATATGGCAGTGGCGATAGGAGCCGGCGTAGGGTTTACCATTCGATTGATCGGAAAAGGAATCAGTCAGATCTTTGGGATCTGGGGTGGCGCCATTGCATTTGTCTCAGTATTCGTTGGGAATATATTCAGCATATTTGGGTTGGTAGCCAATGCTCAAGATCTTACACTTTTGGAGACTGCCTTATATTTTGACTACGCCTATTTACCAGAACTACTTTCTGAAACCTTCAGCCCAATGGATCTTTTATTCTACGGAATCGCCATCTATGAAGGCTATAAATTCTCTTTTAGAGTACTCACGCAAGAAGAGCTAGAAAAAATACGCGCAGAGAACGCTGCTGAATAATATGCATCAGTTTTTTGATTTCGTTAAATAAACCCTAATAGTTTTGTAACTTCGGCGTAATTATTGCGTCTTTTCTAACAGTTTTAGGAACGTATTTAACTTTTTATTAATCAAAAAACTAACATCTATGATCAAAACGAGATGGACACCAATGGCGCTTATGTTGTCATTGTTTGTGGCAACCTTCGTTTCTTGTGAAGACAAAGAAACCGATACGGGCGATGTCGCAGAAGCCAAATTATCAATCGACTACGAGAAGTACGAACTCGAGAACGGGTTAAACGTTGTGCTTCATCAAGACAAGAGTGACCCTATCGTATCTGTAGCCATTCAGTATGGCGTAGGATCTAACCGTGAGAAGAAAGGGCGCACGGGATTTGCACACTTATTTGAGCATATGCTTTTTCAGGAATCAGAAAACGTTCCGCAAGATCAATTCTTTAAAACCATTCAGGATGCCGGTGGTACCTTAAACGGGGGGACTTGGCAAGATGGTACCGTATATTACGAGGTAGTGCCTAATAACGCATTAGAAACCGTATTGTGGTTAGAGTCTGATCGTATGGGATTCCTTATCAATACCGTAACAGAATCGGCTTTCGCAAACCAGCAAGAAGTGGTTCAGAATGAAAAACGTCAGCGTGTTGATAACAATCCTTACGGACATACTAGCTGGGTGATTGACAAGAATTTATTCCCTGATGGTCACCCGTACAGCTGGCAGGTGATTGGTGAGCTTGAAGATCTTCAAAACGCTACTGTAGAAGATGTAAAAGAATTCTACGATAAATTCTATGGGCCTAACAATGCTACATTGGTAATTGCCGGAGATTTTGAAGAAGGCAAGACTAAAGAATTGGTAGAAAAGTATTTTGGCGAAATTAAAAAACGTCAGGAAGTAGAACCTTTACCGGTTCAAAACGTAACCTTAGACGAGACCAAGCGTTTGTATCACGAAGATAACTTTGCTACAGCACCGCAGTTGAATATGGTTTGGCCTACGGTAGAGCAGTATACAGACGATGCGTATGCTTTAGATTTCTTAGGCGAAATTTTATCAGACGGAAAGAAAGCGCCTTTATACCGCGTTTTGGTAGAAGATATGGAGCTGGCTTCACGTCCGTTTGCATTTAACAGCTCTGATCAAATTGCAGGGAAATTTAGAGTAGCTGTAACGGCTAACTCTGGTGTTGATCTGGATAGTGTAGAAACCGGAATCAATAAAGCATTTGCGCTTTTTGAAGAAGAAGGCGTGAAGGCTGAAGATATCGAGCGTATTAAAGCAGGTCTGGAAACTGACTTTTATAACGGCATCAGCAGTGTGTTAGGAAAATCGTTCCAACTGGCACAATACGATGTATTTACCGGAGATCCCGGATTTATCGAGGATGATATTGAGAATATTAAAGCAGTTACTGCTGAAGATGTAATGCGTGTTTATGAAAAATACGTAAAAGGGAAGCCTTATGTAATGACCAGTTTTGTACCAAAAGGACAAGTAGAGCTTATCGCTGAAAATTCAGAAAAAGCTGAGGTTGTTGAAGAAGAGATCACCGAAAATGTAGAGACCGAAATTGTTGATGCAGACGTTGAGATCGAGAAAACACCTTCTAAGTTTGACCGTTCGGTAGCACCTCCTATGGGAGAGACTCCAGAATTGAATATTCCGGAAAGCTGGACTGCCGAATTACCTAATGAAATGGAAGTATATGGTATCGTTCAAGACGAACTTCCGCTAGTAAATTTCAGCCTTGTGATTGAAGGAGGACATTTATTAGATGATCTAAACAAAAATGGAGTGGCTAACTTGATGAGCGACATTCTTATGGAAGGAACAGCGACTAAAACTCCGTTAGAATTAGAAGAAGCTATAGACCGTCTTGGAGCAAGCATCAATATGTATACCGGTGATGAGTCTATTGTTTTAAGAGGAAATACACTGGCACGTAACTTTGACGCGACCATGGAATTAGTGCAGGAGATTCTTTTAGAGCCACGTTGGGATGAGAAAGAATTTGCACGTATCAAAACAAGTACGATCAACGGGATCAAGCGTTCTGACGCAAATCCTAATGTGATCGCAAACCGTGTGTACAGCAAGCGTCTTTATGGAGAGAACCACCCATTGGCGTATTCTACTTCAGGAACTGTAGAGTCTGTTGAGGCGATCACGATGCAAGATTTAAAAGACTACTACAATAACTATTTTTCTCCTAGCGTAAGTCGTTTCCACGTAGTGGGAGATATTAGTGAAAGTCAGGCATTAGCTTCTTTAGAAGGTCTTAAAGAGAACTGGGAGGCTAAAGAAGTGATGATTCCGGAATTCCCGGTAGAGAACAACAGAGATAAAGCATCGCTTTATTTTGTGGATGTTCCTAACGCGAAGCAGTCGGTGATCAATATTGGATACATCTCTATGCCACGTACCGATAAAGATTTCTATCCTGCAGAGGTGATGAATTACAAATTAGGAGGATCATTTAGCGGTAATGTAAACCTGGTATTGCGTGAAGAAAAAGGATATACCTATGGTGCGCGTTCTGGTTTTAGCGGAAGTAAAATTCCGGGAACTTTTACAGCATCTTCTTCTGTAAGAACCAACACCACCGGTGAATCGGTTTCGATCTTTAGAGATGAAATTCAGAAGTATAAAGAAGGTATTTCGCCTGAAGATCTTGAGTTTACTAAAAACGCTTTGATCAAGTCTAATGCGCGTCGTTTTGAAACACAAGGTTCGCTTTTAGGAATGTTGCAAGAGCGTAGTGCTTACGATCTAGATCCTAATTATATCGAGCAGGAAGAAGCAACGATCAAGAATATGACCTTAGAGCAGCACAAAGCTTTAGCCAATAAGTATCTTGATGAGTCAAAAATGGCCTATTTGGTTGTTGGAGATGCGGCAACGCAGTACCAGCAATTTAAAGATATGGGCTTTGATGAAGTAATGCTTCTCGATAAAGAGGGTAACGAAGTTAAGCTTGAAGAAATAAAGAAGTAAACCTTCAATAGTTACTTTAATTAGAACCCGCTAAGGCCAGGCTTTAGCGGGTTTTATTTTTGGTATCGCCAATAGGTTTAAAATCCCAGAACTTTCCATTAAAGCGAAACAATTACACGCAACGAATGCCCATCGGTGGTGTTTTGTATTAGTTTACTTTGTCTTGCATCAAGGCTTCTCCTTTTACCAACCAACTAAAACCAAAAGCTTCAACCGCTAACGCTTCCATCCAGAAAGTGAGTTTTAAGCGATCATAGGTTTCGGTTGGAATGATATCAAAAAGGCCCAATACAATTACAAGTAATGCCAGAAGCATTAGTATTCCGCAGGTGCGATATACCCGATTACGCAGTACTTTTTCTCTACAACGCTTGCCTTTTGGAGTGTCTGATTTTACAAATAAGAATAATGACATAAAAGCCAAAGCACTTAAGAAGACGGCTGCTGCGATATAGTGAAAGAGCGAGCGCCAGCCTTCCTGCGACTCGTCAAAATATGTTACCGCATACGGCATTACCGCATCACAACAGCCTTGCGCTAAATTACTCGTAGGGAAAAAAGCCACACATAATGCCGCCATACCGGCAAGGTTTGAAACCCAGAAATCCACGGGTTCTTCACCGCTGTACACAATAAGAAAAATACCTATAAGACTCACAATGACCGTAAACAGTGTCGCGGCACGTGTATAGTAATAATGACTGATAGACGCTAACGGACCTGAAAGCTCAAAAAAAGTAAGCGAAATCGCCAAGAGTAAAATAGGGAGCAGCATACCGGCGGTTCCTACGATCTTGCGAAGGGTTTTGCCCTGATGCAGCCAAACCCCGTTATCTGAATTATAGTTTAAGTTGAGGGTGTTATGCACTTTCTTTTTGTTCTCTGCAGCCATAGTATTGCGGGTTTAAGTGACTCTTAAAAGTACGGTTTTCACTTTAGCCAAAGGTTTTTGCTGAAATCAAAACAGATGTTTTTATATTTAGGATTTAACAACAACTATGCAAAATCCTTTTAAGAACATTGGCCCCGGCGCCTTAGTGGCAGCGGCATTTATCGGTCCGGGTACAGTGACTGTTTGTACACTTGTGGGTATTCAGTTTGGTTTTAGCCTGTTGTGGGCGATGACCTTATCCATCATTGCGACCATTATTTTACAGGAAACCGCTTCCCGTATTGGGTTGGTCTCGCAAAAAGGACTATCGCAAGTACTGCGTGATGAGTTGCCCGCCGGTATTTTAAGAAAATCGGTTTTAGGTCTTGTTTTGGCGGCTATAGTCGTGGGCAACGCAGCCTATGAAGGCGGTAATATAAGCGGTGGCGTTTTAGGACTTCAGGCTTTAGGAAGCCCCGGCACTCTTGAAGTTGCTGGATATGCTATAAACGGATACAGTTTGCTTATCGGCGCTATCGCTTTCATTTTATTGTATATAGGCAATTACAAAGTGCTCGAAAAAGTATTTCTGCTTCTGGTGATCTTGATGAGCTTGTCTTTTGTGATCACGGCGATACTCACAGGTCCTCAATTGCTAATGGTGCTTAAAGGTGCCCTGATCCCGCAATTTCCTGACGGAAGTATTCTAATGATCGTTGCTTTGGTGGGAACTACGGTAGTGCCGTATAATTTGTTTTTACACGCGTCTTTAGTCAATCAAAAATGGAAGGATAGATCTGAACTTTCCGCAGCAAAAAAAGATACCATTGTTGCAGTGATCTTAGGCGGACTCGTATCTATGAGTGTGATCATTGCTGCTGCAGCTTTAACCGGACAAGAAGTAGATGGCGCCAGCGGACTCGCACAAAGTTTAGAGCCGCTCTATGGCAGCGCTGCGCGGTATTGTATAGGATTAGGACTCTTTGCCGCCGGAATTACTTCTGCGATCACAGCACCGCTCGCAGCGGCTTATGTGGCGCAAGGATGCCTTAATCTGGGAGGTGATCTCAAATCACGAAATTTCAGATTGGTTTGGATGCTCGTTTTAGTACTCGGCGTGGGTGTGGCAACTTTCGGGATCAAACCTATTGAGATCATTCAGTTTGCGCAAGTCGCCAACGGTATTCTATTACCTGTAATCGCAGGGATCTTGATCTGGCTGGCCAATCGCAGTACGCTTTTAGGAACCTACCAGAACACTAAGCTGAAAAATGTAATAAGCGTGTGCATCTTGATCGTAACCTTTATATTAGGAGCACGTGCAATTCTAAGCGTTTTTGGACTTTTATGAGAACAAGTATCGATCTTAACTGTGATTTAGGCGAGGGCATCGGTAATGAAGCCGCATTGATGCCGCTTATCAGTTCGTGCAACCTGGCTTGCGGCGGGCACGCCGGTGATCTAGAAACTATAGACAAAGTGGTTCAGCTTGCGAAACAGCACAAGGTTGGAGTAGGAGCGCACCCTTCTTTTCCTGATCGGGAGCATTTTGGGCGGAAGGAAATGCAGCTTTCGTTTAAAGAACTTAGAGATTCTGTTTTAGAACAAATTGCCAGAGTGAATCAAGCCTGTTTGAAACATCAAGTGCCCTTGCATCACATCAAAGCACACGGTGCCTTGTATAATCTGTGTGCTCAAAAAAAGGGATATGCTGAATTTCTGACGGAAGTTTTGACTGAAGCCTATCCTGGAATCCCGGTGTATGTACCTTTTGATTCTGAAATGACCCGTGCGGCAACAGGAAAACTGAAGTTGCTTTTTGAAGCTTTTGCCGATCGTAATTATGAACCTGACGGAAGTTTGGTCTCTCGTCAAAAAGACCACGCGGTGATCACCGATGAAACTGCTTTGATCAAACACGTTTTACGTATGGTGCAGCGCAACGAAATTAAGACACTTGACGGTGATATTTTAAAGACAAGAATTGATACGATTTGTGTGCACGGCGACACGCCAAAAGCAGTGGAATTTCTTCAGCTTTTGAATCAAAAATTAGACGAAAATCAGATTAATAAAACTACCGTATCGTGCAAGTAAACCCTACAATAAACAGACTTGGAGAACAGGCGATACTCCTGCAATGGGACTTTGAAATTTCGCCTGAAAACTTGAAATTTCTGCTTTCAGTAAAAAAATACATCGCATCAAATATAGTTAAACATAAAATTGAAATAACAAACGCATACAACTCAATATTAATAAATTACGTTAATTCAATAGAATCTATTTATAGCGATTTTGAGCGCTTAAAAACGCTTGATTTTCAAAATATTCCAACTGAGGTAGTCGCTTCAAAACTGTATCGGGTACCGGTATGTTATGATGCTGAATTTGGTCTAGACCTTGAGCTGTTGGCAAAAGAAAAATCCTTGACTATTGACGAAATCATCCACTTGCATACTGCTCCGCAATACACACTTTATTTCATAGGATTCTTACCCGGGTTTTTATACCTCGGCGGAATGGACGAGCGCCTCAAAATGCCACGTAAATCTGAGCCACGTGCATCGGTTTTAAAAGGTGCTGTGGGCATCGCCGAAAACCAAACCGGAATCTACCCAAACAGCAGTCCGGCAGGATGGCAAATTATTGGGAATTGTCCGGTGGCTTTATTCGATCCTAAAAGCGAACCACCCTGTCCGTTTGCGTCGGGAGATCGCATTCAGTTCTATTCGGTTTCTATGAAAAAGTATGACGAAATTCTACAGGAAGTTCAAGCAGGAACCTATCAATTAACTCCAACTTATGGCTAACATACACGTAGTTCGACCAGGTTTTTATACCACCCTACAAGATACCGGAAGACATGGCGTTGCGCAGTATGGCGTGCCGCAAAGCGGGGTGATGGATTCATTTTCGTCCGGAAAAGCCAATTTGTTACTGAATAATGATCCCAATGCTGCTGTGCTCGAAATCCTGATGACCGGTCCGGTATTGGAGTTTAGCAGCGAAACCTACATTGCGGTTTGCGGAGCACAATTTGATATTTTACTCAACGACCAAGCCATAAGCTTAGCCAAACGCTATCGCGTACAAAAAGGTGACGTGCTCAAATTTGGAAGACTCCATAAGGGCTTACGTGCTTATCTTGCCGTTTCCGGAGGTTTTCAAACCGAAAGCGTATTAGGTAGCCGAAGTCAGTATCCCGGCATCACAACGGCTGCTAAGCTTGAAAAAGGGGCGTCTCTGGCTATTGCTGATGAAGTAGTAACCACAAAAGCATTATCTCGTGTGAATTTTGAAGACACCCAACTTTGGGATCCTGCAATAGAAGCCTATCCCGGGCCGGAGTTTGAGTTGTTGAGCACCGAGGAGCAACAACAGCTTTTTGAGAGTTCATATACGCTGAGTTCAAAGAGCAACCGGATGGCGATCCCATTTGAAGAGACTCTTGCTAATACGCTGAAAGGCATCACTACGGGGCCGGTTTTACCGGGAACGGTGCAGCTTACCCCAAGCGGAACCCTCATCGCGTTGATGCGCGACTGTCAGGTTTCCGGGGGCTATCCCAGAGTGTTGCAGTTGAGCGCATTTGGTATTTGCCAACTTGCTCAAAAACGACCCGGTGAAGCTATTTCTTTTAAACGCCAAGCGCTTAAAAGCTAGCTTGATTAAGCTGCTTTAGCTTCTAATCATATAGCTTATTATACCGCTAACAAAAATCCCAAATCGCCAACAAAAAGTGTAGATATCCCGTAAATTTTGTGGGGATATTGATATATTTAGTTTTGATATAACAAGTTACCCACAAGCTGAAAACCAGCCGCATATTTTAGCACTTTCGGTTTTTCCCAACACATAAATCCAACGCTCTAAAAACCAAAAGAGCTAAAACTTTCCCAAAATTCGTAATTATGTATTTAAGTATTTGCTTATATACGTAATTAATTATATGTTTGTACGACAAAGCAAATAACTTTAATAAAAATATATACACAAATGAAATTAGAAATAACCTGTACAAGAGCGGAAGCCAACCATAAGCAGTTACAAAACTGTATGGAGGCATTGGATAATATGGAAGGGAGTTTTCAAAAAATGACAAAACTTTTATCAATTGCAGGAAGCGATGTAAGATTGAGAATTCTTTATTTATTGAATTTAGAAAATGAACTATGTCCTTGTGATTTAGCTGATATACTAAAAATGAGTGTTCCTGCGATCTCACAACATATACGTAAAATCAAAGATGCAGGAATAATCAATTCAAGACGAGATGGTCAAACACTTTATTATTCATTAAATAAAGATGAAACAGAGATATTTATTAGCATTTTTAAATCTATCGAATTAATTAGAAAAACAGCATAATTTATAAAGAAATGAAAACAGAAAAAACATCAAAAAATGCAGCATACACAGGTTTATTTGCTGCTGTAGCAGCATCATCTTGTTGCATACCACCTGTTATAGCATTAATAGCTGGCGTTGGAGGAAGTGCATCTGCACTATCTTGGATGGAACCTTTTAGACCCTATTTAATAGGTTTAGCTGTAATAGCTATTGGCTATGCTTGGTATGCTTACTTAAAACCCAAAAAAGCCGATGACTGTTGCGAAGTTGATGCAAAACCAAAATGGTATCAAACCAAAGGCTTTTTAATAGGCATTACATTGTTTGCAGCTATTTCAATTAGCTTTCCTTATTATTCTCATATATTTTATCCAGATAACAAAAAAGAGGTTATTGTCGTAAATCAATCAGACATTCAAACTGTAAATTTTGATGTAAAAGGTATGACTTGCGCTTCTTGTGAAGAACACGTTAAGCACGCTGTTAACGAATTAGAAGGTATTGTTAATGTAGCTGCTTCTTATGAGAAAGCTAATGCCGAAGTGGAGTTTGACAATACAAAAACATCTAAAGAAGATATAGAAAAAGCTATAAATTCAACGGGTTATAAAGTTATTAATAAATAAAAATAAATCTTATGAAAACAGCAAAGCAAAATTTAGACCAGCAATTAAACACCATGTTATCTGAAATTCAACTTGATGATAATAATTTTATCGTGAATGTCCAAAGGGAATTACTTAAAGGTAATCCATTGCCAAAAACAACATTTTATGAACTTATCGATGCGACTAAAGAGAAAGCTGATTCACTGTTGGAATTATTAGGAGAGCTAAATGAAAATGATGAAATCACTGCCTTTTCTGGTTTGTCGATCACACCTACTAACCACAAGTTTATAGTGCAAGGCAAAACACTTTATACTTGGTGTGCATTAGACGCTATATTGTTTACCGAATGGCTGGATGTTTCGTCCCAAATTATATCTCAAGACCCAATTGACAATTCTTTAATTGAGTTGAATATTGACTGTGATCATTTGGTATCATCTAATCCGTATCCAATATTTCTCTCTTTGGTTGAAAAAATGGACTCTTGCAATATCAGAGGCTCCTTCTGTAATCACGTTTCTTTTTTTGCAAGCGAACAAACCGCAAAACAATGGCTTGACAGCAATGCAAATGGCAAGATATTAACCTTGGAAGATCTGTTTGAATCGAATAAAATTGGCTTAAAATGTTGTTAAAAATAATAACCCATATTTATTAAGCACCACATAAAAACAAATCATTTTTAATATGAAGAATTTATTTAAAAAGAAAAACGAGTTATCTCAAAAAACAGAAACTGTTTCATTACAGATAGAAGGAATGACCTGTAGTGGCTGTTCATTACATATCGAAAAGGATATCAATAAAAAAGATGGTATTCTAATCAGTTCTGTGAACCACGAAACTGGTAAAGGAGAATTTACTTTTGATACTGCCAAGTTGAATAAAGAGGAATTGATTAACGCTGTAAATAGCATTGGTAAGTATACGGTTGTTAAAGGCAATGAAAAAGAGGATTGTTGTGATTCAATTTCGGATAGCACGACAGATAAAGCGTCCAACAAAGGAAAAAATCAATTCGATTTAATCGTAATTGGAGGTGGTTCTGCTGCATTTTCAGCAGCCATAAAAGCCGAAAGTTTAGGGCTTACCACGCTTATGGTAAATGGTGGTTTAGATTTTGGTGGCACTTGTGTTAATGTAGGTTGTGTACCTTCTAAAAATCTAATTCGAGCTGCCGAAACAGCTTACCACGCTACACATTCTAATTTTGCAGGAATAAAACCAAAAGGCGTTGACATTGATTTCGCACAAGTTATCAAGGATAAAAAAGCTTTAGTTGCTGCATTACAACAACAAAAATATATGGATGTGGTCAGTGATTTTAAAGGCTTGACCATGCTCAAGGGATGGGCAGAGTTTGTGGATACTAAAACCATTCTTGTAGATGGAAAAGACAAGTTCACTGCAACCAATATTATAATAGCCACGGGAGCAACCACCAACATACCTAATATCGAAGGATTAAATGAAGTTGGGTATTTAACTAATGTGTCTTTGTTCGATTTAGAAGAAAAACCAGAAAGCCTAACCATTATGGGCGCAGGTTACATAGGGTTGGAAATAGCAATGGCCTATAATCGTTTAGGTGTAAAAGTGCGCATCATAGAATTTACCGATAGGCCTTTACGAAGTCAAACCGAAGACATTACTGGTGTTTTAGTTGAACAAATGAAAAGTGAAGGGATTGAAATTCTTCCAAATTTTAGAGCTTTTAAATTTGAAAAAGAGGGCAACGATACTATTATTCATTGTAACTGTCCTGATGGTTCTACAACACAAATTGTTGAAAAAGGACATATTGTTGTTGCTACAGGAACCACGCCAAACACGTCTAAATTAGGTCTAAAAAAAATAGACCTAAAATTATCAGAAAGAGGGCATATTGTGGTTAATGAAAAAATGGAAACTAATATTTCCAATATTTATGCAGCTGGTGATGTCACTAATACACCGCCATTTGTGTATACAGCAGCAACCGAAGGCAGTACAGCCGTTAATAATGCATTTTCATTATCAAAACAAAGTGTAGATTATGCATCATTACCTTGGGTAGTATTTACAGACCCTCAAATTGCGGGAGCAGGTATGGATGAAATTGAAGCTGAATCAAGAGGCATTCCTTTTGAAGTATCAAAATTAGATCTAACACATGTACCAAGAGCTTTAGCTGCACAAGATACCAGAGGATTTATAAAGTTGATTCGTAATACGGAAACGGATAAATTAATTGGAGCAAGAGTAATAGCACCAGAAGGTGGTGAACTCATCCAACAATTAAGTATGGCTATTAAATTTGGAATTACAGTAAAAGATTTGGCTGAAAGTTTTTATCCATATTTGACACTTGGAGAAGGAATCAAATTAGCAGCAATTACTTTTGGAAAAGATGTTTCTAAATTGAGTTGTTGTGCAAGTTAATCCCTACTAAAAGCCATACACATTTGCAATTCGCTCAAAGCCACCACGCCATCAAAAATTGCAAAAGAGTATGTCTTGCCAACGCTCAATCCGAACATTTAAGAAAATATCGGAATTGAAAAGCAGAACGGAATAAAGCCAGTGGGTAACAACGTATATAAAAAATAGCAGTTAAGAGCTAAACTAAAAGTTTGGTTCTTTTCTGCTATCTTTGTTTTCAACTGAAAAATTGCACATACAAATCTGCTACTTTTCATATACAAGACCGTTATGTGCAAGCTGAAAAAAACCTAGAATATGCCAAAAATAATTGATGTAGGAGTAGAACAAGACCACATTGAATCTTTAACAAGAGCAAGTGGAATAACAGCTATTTCTGAACTTATATGGAATTCTCTTGATGCAGACTCTACAGAGGTTAAAATTGAATACACAAAAAACAAATTAGGAGGATACGAAAATCTAACCGTTGTAGATAACGGACTTGGGATTGAATACTCAAAAGCACAAGATGTATTTGGCAGATTAGGTGGTTCTGAAAAGAAAACTAAGACCAGCAGTCCAAATGGACGGCATTATCACGGAAAAGAAGGAAAAGGCAGATACAAATCACTAGCCTTAGGAGATTTAGTGAAATTCACTAGCGTTTATAAAAATGGTGAATCATTAAAAGAATTCTCTATAACATTTGATCGAAATAACTTATCGCATTCAAATTTTAGTGATTTAAAAACTCTTCCAAAAGGCAGTACAAAAACAGGCTTCAAAGTAGAGATTCAAAATATAAATCAAGAGAATGTAAATCAAGCAGTAGATACCAAATTCAGAAAAGAAATAGAGCAAAAATTCGCTTCATATTGGATAAACTACAATGATTTTAACATTTACTTCAACGGAAATAAATTAGAATTTGAATCTTTAATTAGGAACACAGATGAGACAGACTTTCTTATTGAAGATGGTGAATTATCATATCGTTTTGTAATTAAAGTAATTGAATGGAGTTTTGATATAAAAAAGAAAACCTACTTATGTAATACAAAAGGTGTTCCTTTCAAAGAATTAAACCTTGGTATTCGTTCAACCATTCCTATATCAATTTTCATTCAATCTCTTTATGTAGAAAAACTACATAGAGAAAATCGAATTGATTTAGAAAATTTTGATGATATCCTTCAAGGAGCTTACGGAGAAGCGAAAAAATTTGCTCGAGAATATGTTAGAAAAAGACTTCATTTATACTCTGGAGAATTTATAAACGAATTAAAAACAAAAGGACTTTATCCATATAAGGAGAACGCAGATTCAATAATAGAAGAAAGTAAAAGACAAGTTTTTGATATAGTCGCATTACAAGTAAACGAATATTTACCTGACTTCGAGAGTCAAGATGATAAGAGTAAAAAATTCACTCTTTCATTAATTAAAGAAGCCTTAGAAAAAGATTCGAACTCTTTACAAAAGATTTTGACAGAGGTAATTGAATTACCAGATGAAAAACGAGAAGAATTGGTCGAGATTTTGGAAGACACCTCATTGTCAAGTATTATTGATACAATGACTGAAATTAAAAACAGGTTAAGATTCATCAACGGACTTGAAGAACTTATTTACAATGGAGATTTAAATAAAAACGTTTTAGAAAGAAAACATCTACATAAAATATTAGTAAACGAAACTTGGCTATTTGGAGATGAATATACTTACGGTGTTGACGACATAACACTCAAAAATGTTTTAAAAGAATACTTAAAACATTTAGGAAGAACGGACTTCGAAGAAATATTATCAAGTGAGTCTAACGAAGAACTACAAATCATTCCAGATGTATGTCTTTGGCGACAATTCCCGCAAGGTTTACCAGGACATAAGACAAATTTAATTATAGAGTTAAAGAAGCCAAAAGTAGATGCTGGTGTTGAAGAATTAATGCAAATAAAACTTTATGCTTCTAGGATATCCAACGATAAAAGGTTTCCAAAAGAGAAAACTAAATGGAAATTTCTATTAATCACAAAAGACATAAAGCCAGATATTGAACCTGAACTGGAACAAACAGACAGGAATTATGGTCACGTTGTCGCAACTGATTTGTATGATGTATATGTTTTAACTTGGGGACATATTTTGACCGAAGCAAAAACTAGATATGAATTTATAAAAGACAAGCTGAATTTAAACTTGATGGATAATCAACATAATTTAGATTATTTAAAATCAAAATACAGTGAATATTTACCAAACGAATTAATAAAGCCAGCACATAACAATGGCTAAAAGTAATTGCTGTTTCTCGCCTACTTCTGAAAATCCGCGAGGATTTTCAGTTTGGTGCATACTTGCAAAATTAAGTGCTAACCTATGCAACTACTCATAGCCAAGACCATTCAAACAAAAAACCAATACCCTCTAAAACACTCTCAAAATGAAAAATTTAATAACTCTTCTTTGTGTTCTTCTTTCACTTTCGGTCTTTGCGCAAGATCAGGAATATCAAGTTTCATCCTATTTAATACCAGGTGTAAAAGCGCCTAATACACATTATATAGGCGAAGCTTGGCTCAACGGGATCATTGCTGATGACGCAGAATTAGGCTATAACATTACCAAAGCGACCTTTAAGGCCAATTCTACCTTAGACTGGCATAAGCATAGTTCGCCTCAAGTATTGATCATTGTTGATGGGGAGGCGTATTATCAGGAAAGAGGTAAAAATGCAGTAATCCTTAAGGAAGGTGCTATCATCAAGTGTGAAAAAGATATCGAACACTGGCATTCTTCAACAAAGAATAGCGACGTAACCTATTTGGCATTATACGGAGGCGAGCAACCCACAAC
>Ga0208180_1000449_pt1 | contig 35343 bp, 32 predicted proteins | sample MalvireepMed_s16_FD_184241 | JGI IMG/M metagenome (GOLD analysis project Ga0208180, IMG submission 184241) | Marine viral communities from the Global Malaspina Expedition - Malaspina viral metaG DeepMed_s16 (SPAdes) (version 2) | ecosystem: Environmental > Aquatic > Marine > Oceanic | place...
TTGTGACCGTCTTTCGCTTGAATAACGGCTTCCAGCTCGCCTTGTTCTTTTGCTAAGGCGTCGAAGTCGGCGTCTGCTTCGGCATAAGCTGCGTATACTTCATCAAGACGAGTCAATGCGTGTTTCACATCGGCTACCGCTTCTTCGATGTTGCCGCGCACATCCTTACTTTCATCAAGCTGAGGCTCTTGAGGAAGGTAGCCCACTTTTAGCCCAGGCTGAGGTCGCGCTTCACCTTCAATTTCAGTGTCAACGCCGGCCATAATGCGAAGTAGCGTTGATTTACCCGCGCCGTTAAGACCTAGCACACCAATTTTGGCACCAGGGAAAAAGCTAAGTGAAATATCTTTAAGAATGTGTCTGTTAGGTGGGACGATTTTCCCCACACGATGCATACTGTAAACGTATTGAGCCATGCTCTATCCTCGCTGAATAAGCGGTGAAAAATAAAATGTGTTTAAGGCGTGTTGAACTTTACCGCATCTAAGCATTCATTAAAGTTCAACACGTCCTAACTGGGGCCATATTCTACTCGTAACAGGGTAGTTTGTGCCAGTCACTTACGCTAGCTGAATTAGTGCTTGGCGATATTTTAAGCGCTTATGTCAAAAAGAATGATTTATGCGTCGGTTGAAAGGGCAATTTAATGTAAACTTAGCGTCCATAAAAATGAGTATTAACACTCAAACACTATTCATATATCCGAACAGGTAATTAAAATGACCGCTATGAATAAACGCACATACAGTTTGGACGAGTTAGCGAAACACGTTGGTGGGGAAGTGCAGGGTGACGGAAGTATCATCATATCTGCAGTAGGTACGCTATCAGGCGCAGCATCGCATCAAATTTCATTTCTTACCAACCCCAAATATAAGCCTCAGTTGAAAGACACCAAGGCTGGCGCGGTAATTTTGCACGAGAGTCTTAAAGGCGATAGCCCCGTAGCCGCACTTATTGTGGCTAATCCTCACGCGGCTTTTGCACTCATAGCTCAATTATTCGATACCACACCTGCTGTGGCGTCGGGGATTGCTGAAACAGCAGTGGTTGCGCCCTCTGCCCGCATTGGTAGTGATGTCTCCCTTGGACATAACGTTATTATTGAAGAAAACGTTGTATTAGGCGACAGAGTGACGGTCGGTGCGAATACGGTTATCCGAAAGGGAACGCATATTGGAGAAGGGTGTACCATCCACCCTAACGTGACTATTTATCACGATGTAGTTATTGGAAAGCGTGTCACTATTCACAGTCAAACAGTTATTGGTGCTGCAGGTTTTGGTTATGCCAACGATAAAGGCGTGTGGATCCCGATTCCTCAAACCGGGTCGGTTCGCATTGGCGACGACAGCCAAATCGGCGCAAGCAGCAGTATTGACCGCGGCGCAATGGAAGATACGATCTTAGGCACCAACGTTATTATTGATAACCAAGTGCAAATTGGTCATAACTGTATCATTGGCGACCATTCGTGTATTTGTGGCGCGACAGGCATTGCTGGGAGTTGTCATATTGGCAAACACGTCATCATTGGTGGTGGTGTAGGAATTAACGGCCACATCAGTATTTGTGACAATGTTCAGGTAACAGGCTACACCATGATTGTTCAGGATATCAAAGAGCCCGGTGTTTATTCTTCGGGACAGCCAGCACAAACAAATCGTGATTGGCGTAAGAATACGGTTCGCCTTGCTAAAATTGGCAGTTTATTTGACCGGGTTAAAGCCCTTGAAAAACAGGTCTGATCTCCCGCTGGCGCAGGTATTTCGTTAAACCTGCGCTATTTATATTAATTTGGTCATAAAGCGGTATACAAGCACCCGAAAATGACTAGAATATGGCTCGAATTTGAGCAATCAGTGCGTAATGCCATATAAAAACCGCAGTTAAGGAGCCCCCATGTTTTCTCGCGAAATGAATATAGCTGACTTCGATCCTGAATTAGCCAATGCAATGGCCAACGAGGTTGAGCGTCAAGAACATCACATTGAGCTAATTGCCTCTGAGAACTACTGTAGCCCACGTGTTATGGAAGCACAGGGTTCACAGCTTACTAATAAATACGCTGAAGGCTACCCAGGAAAGCGCTACTACGGTGGCTGTGAGCACGTAGACGTTGTTGAGCAACTTGCTATCGACCGTGCAAAAGAACTATTTGGTGCAGATTACGCAAACGTTCAGCCGCACGCGGGTTCTCAAGCAAACTCGGCCGTATTTATGGCGCTACTTGATGCGGGCGACACCGTACTAGGTATGAGCCTTTCTGAAGGTGGACACCTTACTCACGGTTCACACGTAAACTTCTCTGGTAAAACGTACAACGCGGTACAGTACGGTTTAGATAAAGAAACGGGCGAAATTGATTACGCACAGGTTGAAGCACTAGCGAAAGAGCACAAGCCGAAAATGATTATCGGTGGTTTCTCTGCGTATTCAGGCATTGTTGATTGGGCGAAATTCCGCGAAATCGCAGATAGCGTTGGTGCATATTTGCTTGTAGATATGGCGCACGTTGCCGGTCTTGTTGCCGCTGGTGTTTATCCAAACCCACTTCCACACGCACACGTGGTAACGACCACCACACACAAAACGCTTGCGGGCCCTCGTAGTGGTCTAATCCTTTCTTCATGTGGCGACGAAGCGATTTACAAAAAGCTTAACAGTTCGGTATTCCCTGGCAACCAAGGTGGCCCACTTTGTCATGTTATCGCGGCTAAAGCGGTAGCGTTCAAAGAAGCACTGCAGCCAGAGTTTAAAGCGTATCAGCATCAAGTGGTTGCAAACGCAAAAGCGATGGTGTCTGTCATGCAAGAACGTGGCTACAATATCGTATCTGGCGGTACTGACAACCACCTGTTCCTTTTAGACCTAATCGACAAAGATATTACGGGTAAAGATGCTGACGCCGCACTAGGTGCAGCAAATATCACGGTAAACAAGAACTCGGTACCAAACGACCCGCGCTCACCGTTTGTAACAAGCGGTCTTCGCATTGGTAGCCCAGCGATTACGCGTCGTGGTTTTAAAGAAGAACAAGCTAAGCAAGTTGCTACGTGGATTTGCGACATCCTTGATAACATGGGCGATGAGTCTGTTATTAAGCGCGTTCAAAGCGAAGTGGTTGCCCTTTGCGCACAATTCCCTGTTTATAAGTAATTAAATAGGTTTGTGTTTTATTGCGTACTTTGGTACTAATGCTGGACTAACTAGTCTAGGTTGAGTTTGAAAGGCCTAAGTACGCAATATGTAAGGATTATTCATGTTTTGCCCGTTTTGTTCCGAACAAGAAACAAAAGTCATTGATTCTCGTTTAGTTGCAGAAGGGCAACAGGTGCGAAGACGACGCGAATGTATGGTGTGTCACGAGCGCTTTACTACATTTGAAAGTGCAGAGCTTGTGATGCCCCGCGTTATTAAACGCGATGGCTCACGTGAACCATTCAACGAAGATAAACTTCGTGCTGGGCTACAGCGCGCGCTTGAAAAGCGCCCTGTTAGTACCGAAAAAGTAGAACAATGTATCCTTTCGCTTAAATCACAGTTGCGCGCAACCGGTGAACGAGAAGTAAGCAGCGAACTACTTGGCAACCTAATAATGAAAGCCCTCAAAGAACTCGACAAAGTCGCCTATGTTCGGTTCGCTTCAGTTTATCGTTCCTTCGAAGACATTCGTGAATTTGGAGAAGAGATTGCACGACTAGGGGATTAGGTTCGATAAACCTTAAACACTTAGGGCTACAACAGGAATCCAAGTGAACCACGATACGGTTAAAAACGATTATTATTGGATGGCAAAGGCCATTCAACTTGCCAAAAAAGGGCGCTTTACTACCTCGCCCAACCCCCGCGTTGGCTGCGTGATTGTTGACGAAGACAGTCAGTTGTTAGGCCAAGGTTATCACATCCAAGCGGGCACACCTCATGCCGAAGTACACGCACTTAGACAAGCAGCTCATGCACGTTCTGAAGGTGCCAAAGGTGCAACCGCTTACGTTACCCTAGAGCCCTGCAGTCATTTTGGGCGTACGCCGCCTTGCGCTAAAGCCCTTGTTGAAGCGCAGGTTGCGCGAGTTGTCATTGCTATGACTGACCCTAACCCGAACGTATGCGGCAACGGTATAAGTATGTTGCAAGAAGCGGGTATTGAAGTGGTGAGCGAGGTAATGGCTGCAGAAGCCGCTGCGCTTAATCCCGGTTTTATAAAGCGTATGCTAACCGGTAAACCCTTTGTTCGCGTAAAGTTGGGCATAAGTGTTGACGGAAAAATAGCCTTGCAAAACGGTGTGAGCCAATGGATTACCACTCCAGAAGCCAGACGAGATGTACAGCACTATCGCGCACAAAGCTGTGTGGTGTTAACGGGGTCGGGTACAGTGAAGGCCGACAATCCTAGCCTTTTAGTACGCGAGAAAGAGGCGCAGTTTGACGATTATCCCCTTGAACATGTTCGCCAGCCTGCTCGGGTTGTGGTAGACAGTAAAAGCACGCTTAGTCGGGACTATGCGCTCTTTAATGACGGCAATATGACCTTTACTGCTACGTCTCAGGCTCACCCAGATACGGCAAGCCAGCATTACCTTCAGCTTGATGAAAAAGACGGTAAGCTTGACTTACACGCACTAATGTTGGCATTAGGCGATAAGCAATTTAACGAAGTATGGGTAGAAGCGGGGCCAGGCCTTGCCGGTGCACTCTTGCAAGAAGGGCTGGTGGACGAGCTTATTTGTTACCAAGCGCCTAAGCTATTAGGTGATAAAGGGGTAAGTATGGTCAATTTGCCAGCGTTTACCGCTTTAAATCAATCTATTTCACTTTCACTTATTGAAAATCGTCAGGTGGGTAACGATATTAAGCTTATCTTCCGGCCCGACGTTAGCAACACCTGTCGCTAACGCGACTAAAGAGGAACTTTATGTTTACTGGAATTATTCAAGCGTTAGGCACGATTAAAAAGCTCGATAACCGTGGCAATGATATTCGTCTAACGGTGTCTTCACCTACGCTTGATATGTCTGATGTAGCGCTAGGCGACAGTATCGCTACCAACGGTGTTTGTTTAACAGTCACTGATATGGGGGCTGATTATTACTGTGCAGATGTGTCGGCAGAGACGATTAAATTAACTGGCTTTGCACATTACAGCGCTGGCTCAACGGTTAATTTAGAAAAAGCCATGCGCCCAACCGATCGCTTTGGCGGTCACATTGTGTCTGGTCACGTGGACGGCGTTGGTGAAGTTACGCAAATCATTAAACATTCAGACTATGTAGAATTCTGGGTTAAAGCGCCCGAAGCGATTGCCAAATATATTGCTCATAAAGGCAGCATTACGGTTGATGGAATCAGTCTTACCGTTAACGAGGTGAATGGCGCTGAGTTCATGCTTTGGATCATTCCCCATACGTTACAAGAAACGATAATGGGAAGCTATAAAGTAGGTACTGCAGTTAATTTAGAAGTTGATGTTATTGCGCGCTACTTAGAGCGATTAATGCTGGGCGATAAAGCCGCCGAGCCACAGAGCAATGGCATCGATATGGCATTTCTTGCCGAGAACGGATTTTTAAGAAAATAACCCTACAAGAAGCACACAACATGGCATTTAACACTACACAAGAAATAATTGAAGATATCCGCCAAGGTAAAATGGTTATCTTAATGGATGATGAGGACCGAGAGAATGAAGGTGACCTCATTATGGCGGCAGAGCATGTGACGCCGGAAGCCATAAACTTTATGGTTACTCACGCACGGGGCTTGGTATGTTTGCCTATGACGCAAGAGCGTTGTCGTGCGCTAAATCTTCCGTTAATGGTAGATAAAAACGAAGCCCAGTTCTCTACGAACTTTACTGTTTCTATCGAGGCGGCAACGGGTGTAACCACGGGCATTTCAGCGGCAGACCGCGCCACGACAATTAAAGCTGCGGTAGCGAAAGAGGCGAAAGCCACAGACATCGTACAGCCGGGTCATATTTTTCCACTTATTGCTAAAGATGGCGGTGTATTAAACCGTGCGGGTCATACCGAAGCTGGCGTTGATTTACCCCGTTTAGCGGGTTTAGAACCGGCGGGCGTTATTGTAGAAATTCTTAATGAAGACGGCACTATGGCCCGTCGCCCAGAGTTGGAAAAGTTTGCAGCTAAACACAACCTTAAAATTGGTACTATTGCCGATCTAATTGAATACCGTAACCTAAACGAAACGACGATTCAAAAAGTGGCGCAGTGCAACATGCCGACCGAGTATGGTGACTTTGAGTTACATACCTTTAAAGACAGTATTGATAACCAGCTTCACTTTGCCCTTAAGAAAGGTGAGATAAAAGAAGATGAAGCGACGCTTGTGCGTGTACACCTTCACAATACGTTTAGTGATCTTCTTGGCTCTACCCGCGGTATTCATCGCTCAATGACATTAGCAGACGGCATGCGCAAAATCTCAGAAGAAGGTGGAGTGTTAGTGCTATTAGGTAAAGAAGAGCACATCGAAAGCCAGGTACGCCGCTTTGCAGCCGAAGATAGAGGCGAACAACCTGCTGGCGCTGATTGGCAGGGATCGTCGCGCACAATTGGTGTGGGTAGCCAAATTCTTGCGTCTATGGGCGTTCACAAAATGCGTCTTCTTAGCAAGCCAATTAAATATCATGCGCTTTCAGGTTACGGCCTAGAAGTGGTCGAGTACGTGCACGACTAGTGCTTGGGTGTAGAGCACAGCGAAAGTGGAGAGGGAATGCTCGTCGCAAACACGCGGTGAATACATCCCTGTACGCTCCGCCACCGCATCCATGCGGTGGAGGGTTTGCGACCAGCATTCCCTCCCCACATTTGGCTAAGCATAAAGTGGCCGTTTACGAATAGTTGAAGTTAAAGAAACAATCGATTTAGTTTGGGCGCAGTTGTGGTATACTTCGCGCCGTTTTTTCTCGAGGAATGAAACCATGCAGGTAGTTGAAGGTAATATCAGAGCAACCGGTAAGAAGTTTGCTATCGTAGTATCACGCTTTAATAGCTTTGTAGTAGAAAGCTTACTAGAAGGTGCATTAGACACCCTAGAGCGTCACGGTGAAGTAAGTGATGACGATATCACGTTAGTACGCGTTCCTGGTGCTTACGAGTTACCTGTAGTGGCTAAAAAATTAGCCGAGAAAAAGTCATTTGACGCCATTATCGCACTAGGTGCGGTTATTCGTGGTGGCACGCCACACTTTGATTTCGTAGCAGGTGAGAGCAATAAAGGTCTTGCGCAAGTATCACTTGAATACGGTATTCCGGTTTCATTTGGCGTAATCACAACAGATTCAATTGAACAAGCAATCGAGCGTTCAGGTACTAAAGCGGGCAATAAAGGTGCAGAAGCTGCACTGGGCGCGCTTGAAATGGTAAACGTTATCGATGCTGTTGAAAAGCTTTAAGGTAAACATTAAGTGAAAGTTTCAGCTCGTCGTAAAGCCCGTGAACTCGCCTTGCAAGGCGTGTATTCATGGCAAATGAGTCACAACGATATACAGCAGGTTGAACTGGCGCTAGCCACCAGTAACGACATGCAAAAGGTAGACATGGCGTATTTTCAAGCCTTGCTGCGCGGTGTTGCGCATAACGCAAGTAAGCTTGATGCGACGATCAAACCTTATCTTGGCCGTCTGCCTGAAGAGCTAGACGCGATAGAAAAAGCGATCTTGCGCATTGCGACGCTGGAACTGACTGAGCGCATTGATGTACCTTATCGCGTAATTATTAATGAAGCGATTGAGCTCGCTAAGGCATTCGGTGCCGAAGAGAGCCATAAGTTCATTAATGGTGCACTGGATAAAGCAGTGCGCACGTTGCGCAAAGATGAGCGCGACTAACCTTACCATGGCGGCATGGATTGCCGCTGAAAGGGTTTAAAAATTACTGTGAAAGAATTTGATCTTATCGGCCGCTATTTTTCAAACTGCGGCCACAAACGCAAAGACGTTGTTATAGGTATTGGTGATGACTGTGCTGTAACAACGGTTCCTGAAAACCAACAACTCGCCGTTACTACTGATACCCTTGTTGCAGGCGTGCATTTTTTAAAAGATGCGCCAGCGAAATCTGTGGCATACAAAACAGTAGCGGTTAACTTAAGTGATTTGGCTGCAATGGGGGCGGAGCCCGCATGGATAAGCCTGTCACTGTCGCTTCCAGAAGTAGATGAAGCTTGGCTTGATGATTTTGTTGCGGGCCTTTATGAGCTTACCCAGTATTATTCCGTGCAGTTAATCGGCGGTGATACGGTAAAAGGCCCTATGGCAATGACGATTACCGCGCAAGGCTTTATACCACCGGGTTCAGAGCTGACGCGAAGCGGTGCAAAGCCGGGTGACTGGCTTTATGTTACCGGTACGTTAGGCGACGCTGGTGCTGGCTTAGATATTCTACAAAATAAGCTAAGTGTCTCAGGCGAAGCAAAAGAGGTGTTAATTAATCGTCATTACTTTCCAACTCCCCGAGTTGCAGTGGGTACAGCTATTCGTCGTATTGCCACATCATGTATCGATATATCTGATGGCTTGATATCAGATTTAGGTCATATTTTAAAAGCGTCTAATTGTGGCGCAAATGTTCACGTAGAGCGCTTGCCACTTTCTCGGGCGTTAACTAGCGCCGTGTCGCCTGAACAGGCTATCGAATATGCGCTATCTGCTGGAGATGATTACGAGTTGATTTTTACGGTAAGCGAAGAGCAACACGGCAGCCTGGAAACGTCTTTGGCAAGTACAAACGTAAAAGCAACGTGTATCGGGCAATTAACCGGTCACAACGGCAAACTCTCATTACTTAAAAATAATGAGAAGTATACGCCTGTCGCTGCGGCGGGTTACGAGCATAGCTTTTAAGTACAATCGATTAATTAGACGTGAGACAAAGGAATTTACATGCAGGCTGAATTTCGCGCTAGAGTGAGTATGAAAAATCCGGTCCATTTTCTAGCGTTGGGCTTTGGTAGCGGGCTAATTCCTTTTATGCCTGGGACGTTTGGCTCTCTAGCTGCATTGCCTTTGCTTATCGCCTGTAGCCAAGTATCCATTGTTTCATTTATCGCGCTTACGCTAATATTCTCAGTTGTGGGCATTTACCTTTGCGGTAAGACGGCTGACGATATGCAGGTCCACGACCATGGCTCTATCGTGTGGGATGAAATAGCGGGCATGTTCGTCACGTTTCTATTTGTACCAATTACCGCATCATCCTTGCTGGTTGGTTTTATTCTATTTAGGCTTTTCGATATTTTAAAGCCTTGGCCGATAGGCGTTATTGATAAGCGCTTACACGGTGGTACAGGCATAATGCTAGACGATTTACTGGCTGGCGCCATGGCATGCGGTTGCCTACATTTGCTAATGGTGTTCTGGCCAGCAGCTTTAGCCTTGTTTTAATGCGTTAACATAAAGCTTAAGGTTTAGCGCCTAAGACGTGTAGTAAGCAAAGAAGATATATCCGAGAATTTCTCACAAAAAGCCCGCATGTTTGCGGGCTTTTTCGTGTTTAATTGATGTGGCTCTAACGCTGTTATCCTATTAGCGATTTTGCCGCAGCAATAATACCTTCAGCATCTAAGCCGTGCTCTTTGTACATTTCCTGTTGTGTACCTTGCAGGATAAAGCTGTCCGGTAAGCCAAGCATTTTCACAGCTTTTAATACACCGTTTTGCTGTAAATGCTCTAGTACAGCGCTGCCAGCACCGCCCATAATACAGCCGTCTTCTAAGGTTATAAGTGCGCTGTGTTCGTTGGCTGCTTTTAAAACAGCGTCGCCATCCAATGGCTTGATAAAGCGCATGTCGATAACCGTAGCGTCAATAGCCACTGCTGCTTCAAGTGCATAGGGCAATAAACAGCCGAAGTTCAAAATAGCAACGCTTTCAGATTTATCTTTCGCGGTTTCTCGACAGGTACGTGATTTACCAATCTCAAGCGCTGTCATGGCTTCATCTGGCGTAACCCCCATGCCTGCCCCGCGAGGGTACCGTACCGCCGCTGGCTTTTGAAGCTTGTGACCAGTGTAGAGCATTTGACGACATTCGTTTTCGTCTGAAGGTGCCATCACGACCATGTTTGGAATACAGCGAAGGAAAGCAATATCAAACGCGCCTTGGTGAGTAGGGCCATCGGCGCCAACTATGCCGGCTCTGTCTATGGCAAATAATACCGGTAAGTCTTGAATTGCCACATCGTGGATAAGCTGATCGTAAGCGCGCTGAAGGAACGATGAATAAATCGCAACAACCGCATTCATACCGTCTTTGGCAAGACCGGCGCCAAAGGTCACTGCATGCTGTTCGGCAATGGCAACATCGAAGTATTGTTCAGGAAAACGCTGAGAAAACTCAACCATGCCTGAGCCTTCACGCATAGCAGGCGTCACCGCCATAAGCTTAGGGTCTTGTGCTGCCATATCACACAGCCACTGGCCAAAAATAGCCGAGTAGGTGGGTGCAGAAGGCTTAGACTTAGGCAGTGCATTGTCTGCTGGGTTGAATTTTGGCACTGCGTGAAATTTTATCGGGTCTTCTTCTGCAACGGCGTAGCCTTTACCTTTTTTGGTGACCACGTGTAACAGCTGCGGGCCATCGAAGTTACGCATGTTGCGAAGGGTATCTACAACAGCATTGACGTCGTGACCGTCAATAGGACCTATATAGTTAAAGCCCAGCTCTTCGAAGATAGTACCAGGCACGACCATGCCTTTAAGGTGCTCTTCTGCACGGCTGGCAAACTCTTTAATAGGCGGTACGTTACTAAGCAGTTTTTTACCGCCATCGCGAATGGAGTTGAAAAAGTTTCCTGTCAGCAAACGCGCTAGGTGGCTATTCAGTGCACCTACGTTCTCAGAGATAGACATTTCGTTGTCGTTGAGCACCACCACCATATCTTTTTTGATATCGCCTGCATGGTTAAGTGCTTCAAACGCCATACCCGCTGTCATCGCGCCATCGCCAATGACCGATACCACTTTTCTGTCTTTACCTTCCTTTTCTGCCGCTACCGCCATGCCGAGCGCAGCGCTAATCGATGTAGACGAGTGGCCAACAGCAAAGGTGTCGTATTCACTTTCCGGCGGCCACGGAAACGGATGTAAACCGTTTTTCTGGCGAATGGTACTCATGCGCTCAGCACGGCCGGTCAAAATTTTGTGTGGATAGGCTTGATGGCCCACGTCCCACAACAAACGGTCAAAGGGGGTGTTGTATACATAGTGCAGTGCGACAGTAAGCTCTACTGTGCCTAAACCTGAGGCAAAGTGCCCGCTGGTTTGACTTACGCTATTAAGTAAGTACTCACGTAATTCATCGGCGAGCTCGCGTAATTTGTCTTGAGGCAGCTGCCTCAACTTATCAGGTGTTTGCGCAAGCGCAAGCGTTGGGTAATGTTGGAGATCTAAACTCATGTACTTATTATCTTTTTCAACATGGCGCGTGGCTAATGGTCGCGTTTTACCAAAAGCTCGCTAAACGCAATTAAACTGTCTGTATTGTAGGGCAAACGCGCCAATGCTTGAAGTGCATTATCATGAAGCATTTCTAATTCACGCTTGGCGCCTTCCATACCAAGTTTGGCCGGAAATGTATTTTTCCCTAACGCTTCGTCAGACCCTGCGGGTTTCCCTAATTTTTCGCTGCTGCCAACCACATCCAAGATGTCATCTTGAACTTGAAACGCCAACCCGATATCTGCAGCGTAAGCCATCAAATCAACTTTTGCCTCTGGCAATAAATCTTCACTTACTATAGCCACCATTTCAACACAGGCGCGCAGTAAAGCCCCGGTTTTCAACTTGTGCAGCCGTTTTAATTCATCAAGAGAAATACTTTCGCCAGTACTGGCCAAATCGATGGCTTGACCGCCACACATGCCCACATAGCCGGCACTTTTAGCTAACACAGATAATAGCTGAGGGCGTTTGGCTTCAGCGTAGGTGCTCAACGGTGCATCGGCTAATACGGTAAATGCAAGTGCTTGTAATGCATCACCTGCCAATATCGCTGTTGCTTCATCGAAGGCGATGTGACAGGTAGGCATACCGCGACGCAAGTCATCATCATCCATGGCCGGTAAGTCGTCATGAACGAGAGAATAGGCATGTACGCATTCAATGGCCATACTAATAGCCATTTGGTCCGTTTTAGGGACGTCTAGCGTATTTCCTACAACTTGCACTAGCAGCGGACGCATGCGTTTGCCACCAGCAAGCAGCGCGTGACGCATAGCGTCTTTCAGGCGCGGTGCGTAATCCGGTAGTTCATCAATCAGAGTAAGAAGAGATGCATCAGTTTGCTGTTTAACTTGCTGATGCAAAGCAGAAAAATTCATAGGTTGCCTGTAATGTAAAAATGAACAAATTAGGGTTGTTCACTTTCAGGTAGAGTGTGAAGGGTGTCTTCGCCTTGTTCACTAAGCAATATCTTTACTTTTTGTTCGGCGTTTTCAAGAGATTGTTGACCTTGACGAGAGAGGGCAATGCCTCGTTCGAACTTTTCTAGTGCTTTATTTAGCGGCAGATCACCGTTTTCCATTTCGTTAACGATGGCTTCTAACTCTGATAACGTTTCTTCGAAAGACGCGGATACTTTTTCTGTCGTCATAAAAACACTCATTTTAATGGCCAAAATACGTATACCGCGCACATTAACCGAGGGTCGCACAGGGGTCAAATGGTTTGTCTCTATATCGCCCATATCACCGGTATATCGCTTTTTTTTCATGCAGTACAAAAAGCAGTATTTAACCATTTTGTGCTATATTCCATGCTACTGCTAGGTGTCTTTTTTCTTTAGCGTGCTAACGTAACGCTAGAATAAACGCTTTAGGCATATAAACTCGATAATGAAATAGGGTTATAGAAGGTGTAGCTAGCGTATTTAACGCCACCTACACTTCATAAAAAACAAATAAATGTGATATTTTTCAATAATGTCGTTTTAGTATTTCTATCTATTGCCGATAGAATATTGTACATCAACAGCACTGACTGCGCATAAATGGGGAAGAGTGAGTGGATTTAGCAACCGTCATAGGTATGTTGGGCGCCATTGGTTTCATAGTTATGGCTATGATCTTAGGCGGCAGCTTGGGCATGTTCATCGACGTCCAGTCAATACTTATCGTATTCGGGGGGACCTTATTCGTTGTTTTGTCACAATTTACGTTAGGTCAGTTCTTTGGCGCAGGTAAAATTGCAGGCAAGGCCTTCATGTTCAAAATTGAATCGCCTGAAGAGCTTATTGAGAAAATTGTTGAAATGGCAGATGCCGCGCGAAAAGGTGGCTTCCTTGCGCTAGAAGAGGCGGAAATTTCAAACGAATTTATGCAAAAAGGCGTCGATATGCTGGTCGACGGCCATGATATTGAAGTAGTCAGAGAGACTCTCGCTAAAGATATTTCAATGACTTCCGAACGCCATGATTTTGGTGCTTCATTTTTCAAAGGCATGGGTGATATTGCACCGGCAATGGGAATGATTGGTACACTGATCGGCTTGGTAGCCATGCTCTCTAATATGGATGACCCAAAAGCAATTGGGCCCGCGATGGCGGTTGCACTACTTACCACGCTTTACGGTGCTTTCTTTGCCAATGTTATATGTTTGCCAATTGCATTTAAATTGTCAGTGCGCGCCGGCGAGGAAAAGCTAAACCAGAGCCTTGTTCTTGACGGAATAGTCGGTATCGCAGATGGTCAGAACCCTCGGGTGATAGAGGGAGTACTAAAGAATTACCTTGCGGCGAGTAAACGCGGAAGCGCAGAGGAAGAGTAATGGCTGAAGAAGAATGCCCCAAATGCCCCCCCGAGGGGCTGCCAGCTTGGATGGGAACCTTCGCTGACTTGATGTCATTGCTTATGTGCTTTTTCGTACTTCTGCTCTCATTTTCTGAAATGGACGTACTTAAGTTTAAACAGATAGCGGGCTCAATGAAGTTCGCTTTCGGCGTACAGAACAAAATTGAAGTAAAGGATATTCCCAAGGGAACAAGCGTTATTGCTATGGAATTCCGTCCGGGTAAACCTGATCCTACGCCTATTGAATCTATTCAGCAGCAAACCAATGAAATGACACAACAGATGCTAGAGTTCCAGGCCGGAAATGAGGACTCAGCGGGCGGTCGTCAGAAGCAGCGCGGCGAACAGCGGGGCGGTCAATCGCAACAAACCGCAACCCAGTCGTCCTCTTCGGCAGAACAGAGCACTGATCAGTCGCAAATGGCTGAATTGATGAAGAAAGTGGCGCAACAGTTAGAAAAACAAATTTTAGATGGCTCAGTTGAAATGGAGTCACTAGGTCAGCAGCTTACTATTCGAATTCGTGAGAACGGTTCGTTTTCAGCGGGCTCAGCTTTCTTACAGCCGCAGTTTCAGCCCGTTTTAAGAAAAATCGGTACGCTACTCGCTGATGTGCCGGGAGAAATTGAAATTTCAGGGCACAGCGATGGTCAGCATATTGCCAATGAGCTATATCGCTCAAACTGGGACTTATCTTCACAACGTGCAGTTGCCGTGGCAGAAGCCATGCGTACAGCCCCTGGCTTTGATGAAAGCCGCATGTCGGTAGTAGGAAAAGCCGATACTGCCCCTATTGTGGAAAACGCAACCACATCCGCCGACAGGGCGAAAAATCGTCGGGTTGAAATAAACATTAATCAGGGTAAGCCAATGATATCTAAACCGATATCAGTGGTGGATGAGTAGGCGTTAGTGCGTTGTGTCGTTACTCGTTATGAATAAGGGTTAAATATAAACAACAACGGCGCTGAATTCAGCGCCGCTTTATTGTTTTGCTGTACTAAACAAGCAACTGCACTAAACCCGAGCGAGTTCTTCTCTACAGTGTGGCTTAGAAATGACAAGCTGAACCGTGCTAATCGTTCTTTCTAAAAAACCGCCTTCACAGTATTTTAGATAGTAGGTCCACATACGCATAAAGCGCTCATCGTAGCCGTCGTTTAATAATTCGTCTTTGGCTGATATAAACGCCTCATACCAATGATTTAGCGTTTTCGCGTAGTCAACGCCAATGTCGTGAAGGTCGCGAATCATCATATTGGTATACTTTTTAAGATGCGCATTTAATTGATGCTGAGATGGTAAAAAACCGCCGGGGAATATGTATTTTTGAATGAAATCTACGCTGTCTGCGTAGCTATCGTAGCGTCTGTCATCAATAGTGATGGACTGAAGGAGCATCAGACCATCGTCTTTTAATAGCGATGAACACTTTTCAAAGAAGTTACCTAAGTACTGTTTACCCACGGCCTCTATCATTTCGATAGACACAAGTTTGTCGTATTTTCCTTCCAACAAACGGTAATCTCTTTTGAGCAGAGTAACCTTGTCTTCCAGCCCCTCTTTCGCAATCCAGTTCTTTGCCCAGGCATGCTGCTCCTCTGATATGGTAGTGGTGGTAACCTTACATCCATAATGCTTAGCGGCATAAACGGCAAGGCCGCCCCACCCAGTGCCGATTTCGACAAGATGGTCGTTCTCATTTAACTGCAATTTATCGCAAATGGCTTTTAGCTTATAATTTTGCGCTTCATTTAATGATGCATTTGGGTCGGGGTAAATCGCCGACGAATACATCATGGTAGGGTCTAAAAAACGGGTATATAGCTTATTGCCTAAATCGTAGTGGGCTTCAATATTTCTTTTAGCTTGGTCTGTGGTGTTTCGACGAGCAAAATGTTGAAGCTTATTAACAGGCATGGTGAGCCACTTAAATTTATTCTCCCACTCATCAAGAGTAGGCAAGTTTCTAGCAAAAATTCTTACTACTGCCGTTACGTCATCGCTGTCCCATAAGTCATCCATGTAGGCTTCGCCTGCGCCAACACTGCCCCCAAGTAAAAGACGACGGTAGGCCTTAACATCTTTGATATTTACCGTTGCCCGTAAATCGTCATTTTCTGTTCCAAACTTGGCGATATCGTCGCCATTTTCTTGAATAGTTAAGCTACCAAAAGGCAGTTGCTTTAAGCATTGTAAGAATAAGCTTCTACATGCTTTATCTACAAAAGAGACCTCTGAAGTGGTCATGAGTACAGATTCACCGAAAGACATTGTTATTGTTCCTGACTTTTTTTTGGGTGTGTATACAGCGGCGTTCGTTTAAGCAGCAATTTAAGCGCATGCCAATAAATTCCGGCCATAGTTTTTAGTGTCATACTGGGTATACGTTTAAGTGCTGTAGATAGATTCGCATTATCTAAAGTAAATTTTGTTAAGTTAATGCCAGCGCTAAATTCTTTGTCCTCTCTTACGCAGTCCATCGCAAGAGAAAGTCTCGTTGAGGGTTGGGAGATTGACCATTGGTAAGTCATGTCCATTGGGTTAAACGGGGAAACGTGGAAAGCTTTAGGGGTATCGTCCTGTGTTGCTAGATTTACCAGATAATGGTGTCGCTCGTTCCATGGCGTGTTGCTTACCTCGGCTAATAAATGAGTGAACGTACCTTCTTTATTGCGTAAATAATAGAAATTGACGGGGCTGAAATATAGCCCCCACATGCGAAGTTGTCCAAGCATGAATACGTCGCCTTCAAGGCGCGTCCCGCCATTTAACTCACTCATCCTGTCAAGCACTGCTTGGTTCAGGGGTATTGATGGGGCGCCTAAATAGTCTTCACGCTTAAAACGCACTCTGGCTTTCTTTTTTGCTGAAAAGTGCTTAAGCGTATTTGATAAGGTTTCGAGTTCGCCGCGCTCTAGCTTTAGCCAAAACAAATAGATATCGTAGTCGAACTTGTGCTGAGTGGGCATAAAACGCTGATGGTAAACTTTACCCTTATAAATTGCGCTTTCAATCACAAGGTTTCACCAAAGCGTTCGCAAACATCAAGCGCGCTTTTTACACCGTCTTCATGAAAGCCGTTGTACCAATAAGCCCCGCAAAAATGAAGGTTATCGACACCGCAAATTTCGTTTCTTCTTTGCTGAGCCTTAACCATGCTGGCGCTGAACTGCGGGTGGGCGTATTGATAGCTCCCCAATATACTGGCGCGGTCAATTTCTGGCGTATTATTCAGTGTTACACAGTAGGTGTTTTTAGCTTCTAACCGCTGAAGAATGTTCATGTCGTAGGTCACAGATGCCGGGCGTTGCTCTTCTGTTGCATCTTCTTTTAGCCGGTAATTCCAGCTAGCCCATGCAAGCTTTCTTTTAGGAAGCTGAGAAACGTCTTTGTGCATAACGACATCGTTATCCGCGTAAGGAATACTGCCGAGTATCTCTTTATGAAGTGCTGAAGGGGCCTCAAGCATCTTTAATGCCTGATCACTGTGGCACGCGAAGACAACGTGGTCATAGCTTAAACGTTCACCGTTAGCGTCGGTGACTTCCCATGAATCTGTCATCTTTGCAACAGATACCACGGCCGATGATAATTTTATTTTCGATTTGAAGGGCGCTATCAAAGGAGGGATGTACTGGCTAGACCCACCTTTTATTGTGTACCACTGCGGGCGGTCGGTAATATTGAGCAAGCCGTGGTTATTGAAAAACTGTAAGAAAAAAGTCAGCGGAAACTTACGGGTTTGCTCCAAGCTGCTAGACCAAATAGCCGCGCACATAGGTAAAATGTAATAGCGTGCAAAGTCATCGCTAAGGCCTAATTCTTTGATAATGTCTTCAAGGGTAAGGGATGAAGTGTCGCGCTTTTCTGCAACCATGGCCTTACACGCTTTATTAAATGTAAGGATGTCTTTAACAATGCGCCAAAACTTCGGCCTCAAAATGTTGCGCCGTTGCGCAAACAAGCTGTTTAAATTATTGCCGTTGTACTCAAGGTTGGCCTTTTTGCTCATCACAGAGAAACTCATTTCTGTGGGCTGGTACGGTACATTAAGCTGTGTCATCAGCTTTATGAAATTAGGGTAGGTCCAGTCGTTAAAAACGATAAAACCCGTATCGATATTGTGTTCTTCACCCTCATCAATAATTGTTTTCGTAGCTGTATGGCCTCCAATATAGTCATTGGCTTCGTAAACGGTGATGTTATGCTGTTTATTTAAAAGGTGAGCGCAGGTAAGCCCTGAAATTCCTGTACCTATAACGGCAACTCTATTTGTCATTCTATTGTCTCTTATTGTTTTTCTCTCATCGCCAGCGATAAGCGCTTTTGTAGCGGGGTAGGCAGTACGTGCATTAGACGAAGAATAAAGCCAAACGCCCGAGGGAAGAATACCGACTGCTTATTGCTTTCTATTCCTTTAAGCATAGCTTCTGCGGCTTCTTCTGCACTAATTTTCATTGGCATTTCAAAGTCATTTTTGTCAGTTAATGGGGTTTCAACGAATCCAGGAGACACGGCCTGCACTTTAACGCCTTTCTCATGAAGGTCGACTTCAAGTGACTTGGTAAAGTAATGCAGCGCCGCTTTACTTGAACCGTATGCTTGCGTTTTAGTAAATGGAAGTAGTCTTGCCATGCTATCCACTATGACCAGCTTATCGCCTTTCTTAAACCGGGGTAACAGAGCATCTACACAATGAACCACGCCGAAAAAGTTTGGCTCGAAAACGCGGCGGAACATGTCGGGCTCGAAGCTATCGATATCAACATACTCACACGTACCTGCGTTCAGCACGGCAATATCAAACTTTACCGTTGCTAATGCGCGGCGAGCATCCTCTAGGTCGGTTACATCAAATTGACAAGCCTCGATGTTGCTGTAGCGACTCAGCTCATTTAACGTCTCTTCATTGCGACCGCACGCAATAACGCGGTAACCTTGATTAGCGGCGTGGGTGGCTAATGCTTTGCCAATACCTGAGGTTGCTCCAGTAATAAGAATTGATTTCACGATGCCAGCTTCCCTTTAATCTTTTTAATTACAAAACCTAAGATGGGTACGTGCTCATAAACCATTTCGCCCAAGTCGTAATAATCTTTGTGATAAATGATGGTGTCGTTAACCACGCCGAGTTGGGTCGTGCCGTCTAGGGTTATATGCTTACTGTTATTTTTAAGCGTCAGCCTCATCGTCCAGTTCACAACGTGGGTTACTTTGGACCTGCTGTCTTTTTCTTTTGAACAGACAAAAACGTCAGCGATATCAAACTTACAGCTTTGCGCTTGCGTCAACAAATTAGAAAAGTAACTTTTGACTTCGCCGATACCTTGGTGCGTAGTGATAGGATCGATGAAAACGATATCTTTTCCATAGACGCTTTCTAAGTCGTCTGGCGATATCTGACATATATCCGTGTAAATCTTACAAAAGCGGGAAATAACGTCCATACCCCTTCCTCTCGCTAAATTACTGATGAATGACCACAGGCAAATTCGTTAACAGTGTTTAGGTCTTAAATGAGATTAACTTTTAATCTAATCGCAAGTGGCTGATCTAATGTTTAATAATATTGCTAGTAAGGAATTAACTTACAGTAGTTTCCGTTGATAAGATCATGTTTTACAACCTGCCTGTGAAAATATTTCCCATTCGATCCTATTTGTACTCACTTGCGTAATGAATTTCGTGTTTTCGGATGTGATAAATATGAGTGTAGAACGTTTTCCATTGTTTCCTTTGTCCGCCCACCTTCTACCCGAAGGCAGAATGGCGCTGCGAATTTTTGAGCCGCGATATGTACGCATGGTTAAGCAGGCATGTGCCGAAAATAAAGGCTTTGTGATGTGTATGCTAAATGCAAATGGCGACAAGGATAAGAATCAGCATATCCATAAAATAGGGACGTACGCGCAGGTTGTAGACTTCGATATGCTCGATGATGGGTTGCTTGGCATAAAGGTTGCTGGTTCTCACTTAGTTGAGGTAAATAGCATCGAAGTTGAAAAAGACGGTCTTCGCACAGGAAACTGCGAAGCATTACCGCCTTGGCAGTGTGACTTAGCCCCTCAACAAATAGCGCCTATGGATGAGCGACTTAAAGAAATATTTGGAAATTACGAAGAGCTAGCAGCGCTCTATGAAACACCGAAGTTTGATTGCCCTAATTGGGTGTTAAACCGCTGGTTAGAGTTGCTTCCTGTTGATGGCTCGCAAAAGCAGCATTTTCTTGAACAGCGAGAGTGTACAAGTTTACTTAACTATCTCTCTGCCTTGATTGCATAGCTCAAAATGAATGAAGAGTTTCATTACAAAATCGTAATCCAATATTTGCGAATTTCGCGAACGTTTTAAGTCATTAAGCCGTAGAATGTCACAACCAAAACGGAAAAGCGGACGAATCTTATGTTAGTTGGAATTCCTTTGGAACAAAGTAACAGCACAATCAAACCTAAAGAGTGTGCTACTGAAATGTCTGATTACCTAGTCGCGGTTGCAGATGCTCGATGCAAGCGTTCATTTGCTCGAGTGTTCAACTATTTTGCCCCACGTTTGCGCTCTTATGCCCTTAAGCAGATGGGGAACGAAGCACTAGCAATGGAGCTTGTACAAGACACCATGTCAAACGTTTGGCAAAAAGCGCATTTGTTTAATGCTGAGAAAGGCTCGCCTTCTACGTGGATTTTCACTATTGCACGTAACATACGGTTTGACATGTTACGCAAGCTTCAAAATAGAAAAGAGGACGTGTGCTCTGACGACCTGTGGCCTGTGTTATGTGAGCAGACGGCAGATGTGAATGAGGCGCCACTTGACGAGCAAGTAACTCTAGAGCAAATTGGCTATATGTTTGAATCACTTCCGGTTAAACAAAAGGCGGTGGTAGAAGCTATCTATATTGATGGCAAATCTCAGCAAGAAGTCGCTGACGAACTTTCTATTCCCTTAGGTACAGTAAAGTCAAGAACTCGCTTAGCGCTTCAACGATTAAAGGTCATGTTAAACGATAATGATTAGGTTTCACCCAAGTGCCCGACAGCTGTCAGACTTTGTTGAGGGCACATTGTCACCCGCAATATCATTGATGGTCTCAGCACATTGCGATATGTGCGAGAAGTGTCAGCGTTTTGTTGAGGTCGAAACAGAACGTCTTGCTAAGGATCTCGTATCTGGCGCAGGTGTAGGTGACAAGTTAGAGGTATCGTTTCAATTAGATGAGATGCTCTCTCAGATTACTCAACTTCCTACAGCACCGCAAATCGAATCAAAAGCAATCAAAGCTAACAACGCTGTTGCTTCACCACGCAATCAAGAAGCGAACATCAGTCAGCGCAAGGCTACGAATGCGATAGAGCTAGACGGAAGAGTCTTTACGCTACCCAGAACGTTACATCGCTATATCGATAAGACGGGAAATTGGTCGAGTCTAGTTGGAAAGCTATGGCAAGCGCCCGTAGATTTAGGTAACCAAGGCGTTGCGAACTTCATTTTTATGGGGCGGGGCGGAAGCGTACCAGAACATACCCACCGCGGCACCGAATACACGCTAGTTATCGACGGAGAATTCAGTGACGGCTTAAATCGCTACGATACTGGGGATTTTATTTTCATGGATGGAGAGAAAACTCACACGCCAAAGTCTGAAGACAAAGACGGGTGTCTTGTTTTTAGTATCGTCGACCAGCCACTCCATTTTACGTCTGGTTTGGCGAGATTGTTAAACCCCTTTAGCCACCTGTTTTTCAGATAGAGTAGGTTATCCGTGCGGGCTTACATAAACGTAGCCTCGATAAGGTAAAATGAATAGTTAATACCAAACAACAAAAAACGCACCTAGGTGCGTTTTTTAGTTTCTGGTGTTAGCAACTCTGCTTAACTAATAAATTCGCTATCAGGGTAGTTAAGCTTTAACGTCTTCATCGCATTATCACGCAACTCTTTAAGCCCCAATTGTTCGTAACTTGAAACCATGATTTCAAGCGCCTGTTGAACCTGTGTAGTATTGGGGAAATGTTCAATCACGTAACGGCCGCGATTAGCGGCGGCAACGTACGCTTGGCGTCTCATATAGAAGCGAGCAATTGCTATTTCATATCGAGCCAAACGATCTTTAATGTGTACCATACGCTGTTTAGCGTCAGCGGCGTACTTGCTATCTGGGTACTGCTGAATCAATCTGCGAAAATCTTCAAACGCTTGGCGAGACTTCGATGGATCTCTGTCCGTACGATCGATATTCATTAGCTCTTGGAAAAGATTGCTATCAGATTCCATGTTAGTTAAGCCACGCATATAGTAAGCGTAGTCAACATCTGAATGGTTTGGATTCAAGCGAATAAATCTATCGATAGTGGCGAGAGTTTCTTCGTTCTTACCCGATTTATAGTAGCTATAGATAAGGTCTAGCTGTACTTGGTGCGATAGAGGACCAAACGGGTAGCGCGAGTCTAATGCGCTGAGGGTTTGCGCGGCAGCACTAAAGTTCCCGACTTCCATGCTTTGCTTCGCTCTGTCATACAGTTGCTGTGCACCCATGTTAGCTAAAACGGCTTTCTCTTCTTTATCCGAAGAGCTACATCCTGCGACAGATACCATAGCACCAAGTAAAACGGGTGCCAGTAGACGAAATGATTTCATAATAATTCTATTTTCCTGCTAAACAGTTTTAATACTTCGCTGTCTAAGCCCATGTGTTAAACAACAACACTTTAATTGCATTCTAACGTACTAACGATGAGAAAAACCATACAAAAACGTAAACAAGGCAGTGTACAGCGTGAATCCTTGTTATAATACCCTTTTTTAGACGTAATCAATGGTGTTATGACACAGTCGCCGAACACAATACAATTAGAAGCTTCAACGGAAGCTGCGCATTTTGGTTTACGGTTAGATCAGGTTTTAGCTGATTTGTTCCCAGAATATTCGCGTTCTAAGTTAAAAACTTGGATTCAAGACGGAAATGTCTCTGTGAATGGGGAGGTAATAACCGTTCCTCGTCATAAAATGCAAATGGACGAGCTGGTTACAGTGCAAGCAGAAATGGATGTGCAAGTAACCAGCGAAGCACAAAATATCGCATTGGACATTGTTTATGAAGATGAGCATATTCTTGTCATCAATAAACCTGCTGATTTAGTCGTGCATCCTGGCGCGGGAAATCCAAGCGGTACAGTGCTTAATGCATTGCTAAATCACTATCCTGAAATTGACAAAGTTCCCCGTGCAGGCATTGTCCACCGTCTTGACAAAGACACCACAGGCTTGATGGTAGTGGCAAAAACAATACCTGCGCAAACGCACCTTGTTGACCAACTACAACGCCGCGAGGTGAGCCGTGAATATGAAGCCATTGCTCTAGGCACTATGGTCGCCGGTGGTATTGTAGATGAACCTATTGGCAGACATGCTACAAAACGCACGCACATGGCAGTTCGCGAAATGGGCAAACCTGCAATTACGCACTTTCGCGTTATAGAAAAGTTTAGAGCTTACACCCATTTGCGCTTAAAACTTGAGACCGGACGCACCCACCAGATTCGCGTTCACATGGCGCATATAAAGCATCCATTATTGGGTGATCAAGTGTATGGTGGAAGACCGCGCTTACCTAAAGGTGCATCTGAAGATTTTATTGGGGTACTTCGCGGCTTCCAGCGCCAAGCACTTCACGCAGCGCAGTTGTCGCTTTTCCACCCAGAGACAGAAGAGTGGATGACGTGGAAGGCGCCTTTACCGCAAGACATGCAAGATTTGCTTAAGGCCGTTAAAAAAGACACTGAAGACAATCCTCAGGATATGCTTTAGCGAGTATTTAGACCTATGGTACCGACGACAGCGAACGCTTCTAAAGTTTCGACACTTGAGTTGATTGAACCTGCGTGGGCATGCCCGCCTAATATTGAGGCATACACGACCACGAGAATTGGCGGCGCGAGCCTAGGCGAGTTCGCAGGGTTAAATGTGGGGAGTCATGTGGGCGATGACTTGCTTTTGGTGAAAGCCAACAGGCGTCTTTTGCCCCATAGCGATAAAATTACCTGGCTAGAGCAAATTCACAGTAACCGTGTCGTTGCTTTACCTAGTGTAGATACCACAGCTGACGCGGCTTATTCTGCATCTAAGTCACATTTTTGTGCAGTAATGACCGCAGACTGTGTGCCTATATTGCTTTGTGACAAACAAGGCCGCGAAGTGGCTGCGGTACACGCCGGTTGGAAGGGGCTGGAATCGAATATTATCAGCAATGCAATTGCGCACTTTCGTGCTTCACCGGCAGACGTTATAGCGTGGATTGGCCCTGCTATTAGCGGCCCTTGCTATGAAGTGGACGCCGAGCTAGGCCGCAGGTTTTCCCATATTGACGGCGCTGTAGCGCCCAGTGACCAACCCGGTAAATGCTTATTAGATTTACCGCTGGTGGCGCAAGTTCAACTAGAACAGGCTGGTGTAAAAAGTGTGACGCAAAGTCATTGTTGTACCTATTCAGACGAACATCGTTTTTATTCTCATCGCAGAGCTACCCATCAGCATAAGCGCACCACCGGAAGGATGGTTAGTGTTATCGGTATACGCTAACTCACTGGTGCTGCGATTTTCTTCACAGGTTTAGTTTCAAACTGCGTCAATGTTTGCGCTACATCAAATTCATTGCATTAATTGTTATCATTTGGACTAACTTTTCATTCTCATACTTGAATAGCAAATCACCAGCCTACATAAATAGAACATAACAATTTTTTCATCTATTAGGTTGAGATTATGAGATTAGATAGATTTACCAGCAAATTTCAGCTCGCTATATCCGATGCTCAATCACTCGCATTGGGGCGCGACCACCAATATATTGAACCGGTACACTTGATGACGGCAATGCTTAATCAGCAAGGCGGCTCAGTGCGACCATTGCTCGATCAAGCTAATATCAATGTTAACGCGTTACGTTCTGCACTGAGTCAAGCAATTGAGCGCTTGCCACGAATTGAAGGCATTGGTGGCGATGTTCAGTTAAGCAAAGACAGCGGCATATTACTAAACCTTTGCGACAAAATAGCGCAGCAGCGAAAAGATGAATATATCACTTCTGAAATCTTTGTGCTTGCTGCCCTTGAAGACAAAGGGCGGTTGGGTGAAATTCTCAAGAGCTTAAATATTACCAAAGATGCTATTGAAAGCGCGATAGACGATATGCGCGGTGGTCAAAAAGTAACGGACCCTAATGCCGAAGACGTCCGCCAAGCATTAGAAAAATATACAACCGATTTAACCGAACGCGCAGAGCAGGGCAAGCTTGACCCTGTCATTGGGCGCGACGATGAAATTCGCCGAACTGTTCAGGTACTACAGCGTAGAACAAAAAATAACCCCGTGCTTATTGGTGAGCCTGGCGTAGGTAAAACTGCCATTGTTGAAGGCCTCGCACAGCGTATTATCAATGGCGAAGTGCCCGAAGGACTTAAAAACAAGCGCGTGCTTTCCCTAGATATGGGGGCACTTGTCGCTGGTGCCAAATATCGCGGCGAGTTCGAAGAAAGGTTGAAAGCGGTGCTAAATGAACTTGCCAAAGAAGAAGGCCGCGTTATTTTATTCGTTGATGAACTGCACACCATGGTAGGAGCAGGGAAGGGCGATGGCGCTATGGACGCAGGCAATATGCTTAAGCCAGCATTAGCCCGCGGTGAACTTCACTGTGTAGGCGCCACCACGCTGGATGAATATCGCCAATATATCGAAAAAGATGCAGCCCTTGAGCGACGCTTCCAAAAAGTATTGGTAGAAGAGCCTAGCGTTGAAGATACTATCGCTATATTGCGAGGTCTAAAAGAGCGTTATGAACTCCATCACTCTGTGGATATTACCGACCCAGCCATTGTAGCGGCGGCAAGTTTATCTCATCGTTATATTAGTGATCGCCAGCTTCCAGACAAGGCAATAGACCTTATCGATGAAGCGGCATCGAGTATACGTTTACAGATCGACTCTAAGCCAGAAGATATGGACCGTTTAGAGCGCCGTATTATACAGCTAAAATTGGAAGAACAGGCGCTTGCAAAAGAAACCGATGATGCCAGCCATAAACGCCTGGAGATGATTGAACTAGAGCGTGAGCAAGCTGAGACTAAATACGCTGAACTTGAAAAAGTATGGCTAGATGAAAAAGATGCGATGCAAGGAACGCAAACCATAAAAGGTGAGCTAGAGCAAGCAAAACTTGATTTAGAAATCGCGCGAAGAGCCTCTGATCTCAACCGCATGTCTGAACTTCAATATGGTCGTATACCAGAATTAGAAGCAAAGCTAGAGCAGGCTGCGGAAAACGAGACTCGCGAAACCACATTGCTTAAAAACAAAGTAACCGATGTTGAAATTGCCGATGTACTTTCTCGGTGGACCGGTATTCCTGTGGCCAGAATGCTAGAAGGAGAGCGCGAGAAGTTATTACGCATGGAAGATGTGCTGCACAAGCGGGTGGTTGGTCAAGAAGAAGCCGTTCAATCAGTTTCTAATGCAATTCGTCGCTCACGTGCTGGACTCGCTGACCCGAATCGCCCCATTGGTTCGTTCCTATTTTTAGGGCCAACTGGCGTTGGTAAGACTGAGCTGTGCAAAGCTTTGGCTGGCTTTATGTTCGACACTGAAGATGCCATGATACGGATAGATATGTCGGAATTCATGGAAAAGCATTCGGTTGCGCGTCTTGTTGGTGCACCTCCAGGTTACGTCGGGTATGAGGAAGGTGGCTACTTAACAGAAGCGGTACGTCGCAAACCTTATTCGGTTATTCTACTCGATGAAGTGGAAAAGGCGCACCCTGATGTTTTCAATATTCTGTTACAAGTGCTAGATGACGGAAGGCTTACAGATGGGCAAGGTCGCACGGTAGACTTTAAAAACACGGTCGTGATCATGACTTCTAACTTAGGCTCAGACATCATTCAAGATAAGCACAGTGAAAGCCAGTACGACGAAATGAAGGGGATGGTAATGAATGTTGTAGGGCAACATTTCAGACCTGAGTTCATTAACCGTGTGGATGACATTGTGGTATTCCACCCACTAGGGAAAGAGCAAATTAAGTCTATTGCTAAAATTCAGCTCGCTTCTCTGAGAGCCAGATTGGCAGACAAAGGTTACAAACTTACTCTGTCTGCTGCGGCAATGGATAAGCTGGCTGAAGCGGGCTTTGACCCTGTATTTGGCGCTCGACCGCTTAAGCGCGCTATTCAAGTGCAGGTGGAAAATCCGCTCGCCCATCAGCTGCTTGCTGGTGAGCTGATACCCGAATCGACCGTTCGAATAGATGCAGACGAGAGCGGGCTCTTTATAGTTAGCAACTAAAAGAAGACGTATTAATCATTACAAAGGCACTTCACTCCAGTGCCTTTTTTATTGTTTTGGTATAACCTTTTCCTTTAGTTTACAGGGAGAAAAAATCTTGTGATGAGTTTTAGGAGTTAAGCATGCAATCAGCCCCAATTATTAACGCATTTAAACGCGTGCTCGGGGAAAGTAATATTGCTGTGGGGCAGCGCCAAACAGAACACTATCGCAAAGGGTGGCGCTCTGGTGAAGGTGAGGCATTAGCCGTCCTTTTTCCGCATACGCTAATGCAGTATTGGGAAGCACTTAAAGTTTGCGTTGAGTATAATTGTATTATCATCATGCAGGCCGCGAAAACGGGGTTAACAGAAGGCTCTACGCCAAGCGGTGAGGATTACGACAGGCCAGTAGTGGTTATTAATACTTTAGCCATGGATGACATCGTGTTGCTAAACAAAGGAAAGCAGGTTTTAAGTTTTCCTGGAGCAACGTTATTTAAGCTTGAAAAGGTATTAAAACCACTGGGGCGTGCGCCGCATTCCGTAATTGGCTCTTCGTGTTTAGGGGCATCTATCGTTGGTGGTGTTGCCAATAACTCAGGGGGAGCACTAGTAAAGAGGGGGCCCGCGTATACAGAGTTATCGTTGTTTGCCCACGTAGACCAGAACGGCGAACTCACGCTTGTTAATCATCTAGGCATAGACTTAGGCGAAACGCCTGAAGAAATCATTGGAAATTTGTCGTCGGGCAATTTTCCTACAACGCTACCTACTACGGAAAAAAAAGCGTCAGCGAGTGATTATGTGCACATAGTTCGCGACGTAAACGCCGATACTCCAAGCCGTTTTAATGCTGACCCCACACGTCTTTATGAAGCAAGTGGCTGTGCCGGGAAAATTGCCGTGTTTGCGGTACGCCTTGATACCTTTGAAGTACCTACAAAAGAGCAGACGTTTTATATTGGAACAAACGATGCTGCCGTACTTACGCGCATTCGACGAGAAATTCTGTCGCAGTTCGACAACGTGCCAGAAGTCGGAGAATATCTTCATAGAGAAATGTTCGATATTGCTGATATCTACGGTAAAGATACTATTTTGAGCGTTCAGCGTTTAGGCACAGATTCGTTACCCAAAATGTTCGCGTTAAAAGGGCGGGTGGATGGCGTGCTGAATAAGCTACCACTACTACCACCTTATTTTAGTGACAGGGTAATGCAGTTTGGCAGTAAGTTCTTTCCTGACCAGATACCGCAAAGTTTGAGAACTTTCCGCAACAAGTACGAGCATCACTTAATCCTTAAAATGAGCGATGGTGGTATTGAAGAGGCAAAAGCACTGCTATCAAAGCTGTTTACGCAAGAGCAATTAGACGGTGGGTATATTGAGTGTAGCGACGAAGAGGCCGCCAAGGCGTTTTTACTACGATTTGCCGCCGCGGGCGCAGCGGTGCGTTATCAAACTTTACACCATAAGCAGGTGGGGGACATATTAGCCTTAGATATTGCTTTAAGGCGTAACGATGAGTTCTGGGTAGAAAAGCTGCCAGCGCATATCGCTATGCATGTAGAAAAGCCCCTTTATTACGGCCATTTCTTTTGTCATGTTTTCCATCAAGATTACATACTTAAAAAGGGCAGCGACGCTAAAAAAGTAAAAGCGGACATGTTGGCGTTACTAGATAGCAGAGGCGCTAAGTACCCCGCAGAGCATAATGTTGGGCATCTATATGAAGCGGAGGACACTCTGCAGCAGTTTTACAGAGAGCTAGATCCTACCAATACCTTTAACCCAGGCATTGGTAAGATGGAGAAGCATAAACGCAATTGTTCATGCTGTGTTTAGCAAGAGATAAAGAGAGCCCTATAGGCTCTCTAATAATGCTCTAGCTTGTGGACGCCTAAAGAAAGGGCGCTCTACATTTACTGCATACTCTAGCTCTTTCTTCGCTTCCTCAATTCTATTTAGTTTAGCGAGGGTATAGCCTAGGTGGTAGCGAATATTTGGGTCGTTAGCATCCCTGGCAAAGGCATCTCGAAGCATTTTAAGACTGCCTTCGTAATCTCCTTGCAGCGCTTTAATATGCCCGTAAGTATCCAGTATTTTGGCTGAATTAGGCTGCAATTCGTAAGCTTGTCGGGCATAGTTTTTTGCCGTAACCAGCGACGTTTCAATATGCATGATAGCCAAACGGTTATAGGCTTCGGCGGGGTTGAGAAGGTTCGGCTCCTCAATAAGCGCTTTATAAAGCGCTATCGATTCGTCAAATTCTTGAATAAAGAATAAGTACTGAGCCAACAGATTTTTTGCTAGCAGGTTATTCTCATTTTCAGCAATGAGTTTGCGAGCAGTATTCAAAAATACATCGACGAACTGTTCGTTCAGTGCATAGTTGTATATAGCAATAAACGCTTGAGCAAACGTAGAGTCTACGTCCAGTGCTTTTTCGAAAGCCGCGATTGCACGATCATTTTTGCCCTTATTTGCTTCTAAACGACCTTTCAAGAAATGATAGACCGGGTTTTGCTGCTGGTCTTTAGGAATGCTCGTTAGTAAAGACTGTGCTTTGTCGTTGTTTTGTAGGTCTAATAGCAGACTAGTGTAGCGCAACGTAACAAAAGTACTTGAATTCGCTATTTCATAAGCACGTGCCATAGCATCTAAAGCGTCTTCATCGTTGCCAATGCTACGAGCTTGGTCGGCATAGGCAATTAACTTACCTGCATCGTCGTTTATGAAATTTCTTGCAATGCTCAGTGTTTTCTCGGCATCAGCACGCTGGTTATTCCCTAACTGAAGCGCTGCTTTACGAAGAAGGTAGTCAGCATTGTCAAAGTCATCTTTAATAAGCAGGTCTAAATGATACAGTGCATTCTTTGTATCGCCTTGTTGCTGATATAAAGATGAAACGCGCTCTCTCGCTCCGATATTCGAAGGATTAAGCGTTAATATATCAAGGTAAATTTGCTTCGCTTCATCTACATTACCCGCTTTGGTCAAGTTGAACGCTTTCAGCATTAAGGTTTCATTATGCTGCGGTGACAGCTCAAGAAGTTCTTCTATTAACTGATTAGACGTATCCACGTTTCCTAAGCGACTTTCTGTCGCGGCCAAATTGAATTTAGCCGGAAAGAGGGTAGGGTTCTGCGCGAGCGCTTTTTCGATATTGGCTTTAGCTTCCGCCAATTGACCCTGTCTAATCAAAATGCCCGCTTTTAGGTTGTACACTTCAGCTTCGTCGGGAAACAGTTCGCTAAGCAGGTTGGCACCTTTTAGTGCGTTTTCAAACTGCTGTGCTTGTAAATTCATCAATGAATAAGTGAAAAGAAAGCCTGCGTTATCTTTGTAAGCAGGTAGGTTCTTCTCAAGAATACTCAAGGCTTCGGCTTGCTTACCCCTTGCAGCCATTAATTTGATTTTAAATAGCTGAAGCTTGTTTTCATTCGGGTACTTGTATTCAAGGTTTTGCAAAAGGCGCTCAGCTTTAAATGCTTTGTTTTGACGAATAAACAAATCACCTAATAGCAATGCTGAGTCAGGGTCTTCCATTAGTGCATCTTGATGACGCTCAAGCAGCGCAAGCGCTTGCTTATCCTGCTGTGTAGCCATATAAACTTGGCTCAGCATTAATACCGCCTGCAAATCTTCCGGCTCTTGTTGCAGATAAGCGCTAAAATCTTTTGCTGCAGTCTCCATGTTGTTGTTGAAGAAGTTGGTTAGACCGCTTATATAAAGCAGCATAGGCTGCGAGGTTATAAGCTCAGGGTCGAGCTGCGCCATAAAGTCGTTAAGCTCTTTAAGCTTTTCGTTGTCGATAGCTTGTTGGTTGTCTCTGCTTTGCAACCAGCTATTAAGTAAAATGGCCAAAGGATCGTTTGGCGTGTCTTCAATAATTTCATCAACGAATAGCTTGGCCGTATCATAGTCTTTCGCTTCTAAATACAAGTCCACTAGATTTCGCAGCGCTATAGGGTCGTCGCGGTTAAATGTCAGCGCTTTTTGTAAGTGTGCCGTTGCTGCGTCAGTATCACCCTGTCGGTACGAAAGTTGCCCTTTCAAGCGCCATGTTATGGCGTTCTCAGGCTCTAGTGACATAGCCTTGTCGACAAGGGAGGTCGCTTTCGGTAAATCTTCATTTTGAAGGGCAATGGAAGCTAACCCATTTATGGCTGGCACAAAGTTAGGCGTACGTGACACAATAGTGTTGTAGTCGCGCAATGCACATTGTTCGTCTTCTAGTCTGATGCACGCTGTTGCACGAATCATCAGCCACTCGCGCTCTGCTTCACCAGAGAGCTTGTTTAAATCAGAGAAATCTACAATTTCTTGGTACCTGTTAAGAAACAGCCAGGTGTTGCCTAGGGGTTCTGCAAGGAGATTGATATCAGCACCCATTTCCAGCGCTTCTACAAACTCCATTTCGGCTGCAGTTAAGTAGCCATTAATAAGCAATATTTCGCCCATTAATATCTTTGCAGCCAAGTTTTCTGGGTCTTTTTGTAAGCTATTTTTAAGGTGAATATAGGCTTCATCGTACTCGTTTTGATTAAATGCGGTGAGGGCCTTCTCATAGTCTTCTGATGTAGTAGCAAAACTGTTGAATACGATTAACGATGAGGCAACTGCAGAGATAATAGCGCGATGCACAACACGCTTTTTATTATTAAAAAAATCCATATAAACCTTCGATATTTAGCCTAGCCACTGGCTTTAAAATAGCATAAAAAAAGGTGGCCTAAGCCACCTTCTAAAGATACGTGTTTTCTAAGCGTTTTTAAACAATTAAACGCGACGCTTACGTCTATAAAGAACAAGACCTAAACCTAAGCTCATTAAAGCTAAAGCACCAGGTTCACTTACTTGTCTAGGTGGTGGGGTTAGCTTACTTTCAAATTGAATTGATGATATTTTGAAAGCATCATTATAGTCGTGCCCACCAATGTCTCCGAAGGTCTTATTGTAAGCGCCCACTAGCCAATAATTAGAATATGTATTACTTAACGATTGTAGATTTGCAGACCCATTATTTTGGCTTCCAACGATGTTGAAAGAAGCAGAGATAGCGTTAAGCGTTGTTTGGTTTGAAACAATAGAACTCCACGAGGCAGATTCTATCTCAGCCGAATTAGCGATTGATACAACAGACACTTGTTGATCATAACCTGCGTGCCATCCGAAATCGATTTGAGAGATGTTTACTTCTGAGTCAAAAGAAAATAGCAGATATTCGAAGGAATCTACAAACGTTCCGTTTATACTTTCACCATAGTTATCGATGGTTTGATGACTGCCTCTAGACTCCAGGTCATTTCTTATTCCATATCCCCAGCCGTTGACAAGTTGTGCTGTTGCAGATTCTACAGTGTCAAGATCATGAGTGACTGTGACTTGCCTTGGATAACATGCCCATCGCCGACATTGCCATTGAACATCAGTCTGTGATGAAGTTGCAGTATCCGCCCATGCGGATAGCGTTACATTCACACCGTCTATATCAATCCCTAAAGGGTTTAATACGTCTGAAGAGCTATGTGACATAAGGTCATATGAATACTCTTTAACAAGCGTATCTTCGGCTTTCAGGGAACTAACATGTAGCGCAAATAAAACAAACAGAGGAATTAATTTTTTCATTTTTACATACAACAACTACTACTACAGATAATCTTTCTTGAGCATAATTTGTGCCAGAATTAAGTTGTTGTTATTTGGTGTTTTTTTTCGCTGGTCTTGCTAGGTAGTAAAAAAAACTGACAGGTCGTACCACCTGTCAGTGATCTAAAGTCTAATTTCATTAAACAAGTTTTTTGCGGCGCCATATGACGAAGAGTGAGCAGGCCATGAGTAGGCCGATAGTTCCAGGTTCAGACACTTCGGTGGTATCTGGTGTACCCGCTGTTTCTGAGATAGAGAAACCGATATTCGCAAGTTTAAACGCGTCGTTACCTATTCTTCCGTCAGTTGTTTTACCAAATACAGTGTTGTATGCACCCACCAACCAATACTGGGCCGACTCAGTGAACGTAAAGTCTGCGCGGTGGTCTAAATATTCGCAGTTTTCTATATCAAACGACGCTGACGTTAATGCATCGGCTACGATATCACCCCAAGTATTAATACCCGAGGTCAATTTCGAAGTATCGCTTAATGCCGCTACAGATACTTGGCTATCGTTACTGCTGTAAAGCCAAGAAAAGCTGGCGCCAGTCAGTGTTACCGCAGAGTCAAACGATAGCAATACAAAATCATAGTCTCGTTCGACATTGGTCATTCCACTATAATAGGCATTTTTACTACCCTCGTAATAGTAGTTGAGGTTATCAATAGCATGGTCAGAGCTACCGTTATACCAAGCTTCATCATTGTTGGTAACGCCATAAGCCCATTTATCAGATATTTTTTCCAACTCGGCACCAACGACGGTCTCGCCAGTGACATTATTTGTATCCGAGAACGCAGACATTGATATATTAACGCCATCAACACTCACCGATGATTTAGTGGTTTCAATACTGTTATACACACCATCACTTACTAGGTCATAAGTATGCTCGCCAAGGGGGGAGTTACATACTTTGCTTTGGTTGCTATTGTTACTTGATGAGCCGCAATAAGAATAGTTGTGGTTGTTGTAGTATGTAGCAGATGCTGGATTAACGATAATCGAAGATAGCAATGCCGTGGAAAGTAAAAGCACAGTTTGCAAAGAAAAGGTTTTTTGTAGTAAACGCATAATTGCTTTCCTATATAAGAAGTGCTCAGCACTTCAAGTACACACCAAGCTAGTGGTGTACCCTTTATGTGTACACACTCTTTTGGACCGTACCTAATTTCAACATGGACTTGTATGATATATGAACGGTGACCTATTTAAGGTATGTTGCCGTATACCTAGTTATTAGTGTTTGTGAAATCGATATCTAAAACACACCGCAGATAGAAATGCCTGGAGGCAAGCTTAGTTGGGGAAGGCGCGCATATTGAATATATTCAATGATTTTTCTAATTGAGCTTATTCAAGGAATTTTAGTAAGGAAGCACGCTGCCTTTTTACTTTGCTATGCGTTACTGGATATCTGTGAAATAATTAGCCTTATTATATGTAGAAGTACGAGGACATATGTCTGAACAAAAACGTAAAGGGATATACTTACTTCCCAATTTATTAACAACAGCAGGTTTGTTTTCAGGTTTCTTCGCTGTTGTGTCGTCTATGAACGGCCGCTTCGAAGCTGCCGCTGTTGCTATATTTGTAGCTATGATTTTTGATGGCCTCGATGGTCGTGTAGCACGAATGACAAATACGCAAAGTGACTTCGGTGCTGAATATGACTCTATGGCCGACATGGTTTCATTTGGTATGGCGCCAGCACTGGTGGCTTATAACTGGGGGTTAACAGAGCTTGGTAAATTGGGCTGGTTAGCCGCTTTCGTCTATGTGGCGGGCGCAGCACTTCGTCTTGCACGCTTTAATACGCAGGTGGGAATAGCTGACAAACGTTTCTTCCAAGGTCTTGCTAGCCCAGCTGCTGCGGCAGTTGTTTCCGGGCTTGTATGGGTTGGCGTAGAATACGATGCGGTTGGTACTGACTACGGCTTATTAGTTGCAGCAGTTACAGGCCTAGCTGGCCTCCTTATGGTGAGTAACTTCAAATATAACTCCTTCAAAGAAGTTAACTGGCATGGCAAAGTTCCTTTTGTAGGTCTATTGCTGGTGCTTCTCATATTTGTCGTTGTTGCAACCGAGCCAGCACTGGTACTTTTCTTAGTATTTGCACTTTATGCGCTGGCAGGTCCAATTAATACATTTAGAACCGTTGATAAAGTAACGTTAGATGATGTAGTAGGCGATCACGAAGAAGACGCGGATTTTAAAGGTGATGCTAAGCGGGAAGATGAGCATCAAGAAAATAAGTAGTCTTTGCACTGTGTCTGAAGATAACCTTGTAAAAGGTAGGCAGCAATAGTTAGTGTGACTCTAGAATTACTCAGCGAAATAGTAGCAGTTTTGATAAAAGCGCTGGTTGAATACACGTTTAGATTAAAAAGCGACCGAAAGGTCGCTTTTTTTATGTTTATTTAAAAAAGTAGTTGACGTGAGCGCTCATTTCCCTAAAATGCGCATCCGCTTCGGGGGAAAAGCAAAACAGCAATCCTTCTGAAGTAAGTCTCTACTACCTTTATAGGCCAGTAAAGACGGGAGTTTAGAAGAAACGC
>Ga0208180_1000452_pt1 | contig 35151 bp, 43 predicted proteins | sample MalvireepMed_s16_FD_184241 | JGI IMG/M metagenome (GOLD analysis project Ga0208180, IMG submission 184241) | Marine viral communities from the Global Malaspina Expedition - Malaspina viral metaG DeepMed_s16 (SPAdes) (version 2) | ecosystem: Environmental > Aquatic > Marine > Oceanic | place...
ATCATCAACCTTTATGATTACATCTGCATCATTAGCCTGTGCATCGATTGTTATATTGCCAACTGTTGTAACAAGACTAGCTGCGGCATCACCTGTGCCTATATCATCTAGTGCGGTTGCTCCTGTTGCTCCTATATCTGATAGCACCTGTGTGCCTGTTCTGTAATCTACGTTACCCGAACCATCTAATACTAAGAACTTATCTGTATCTGTTCCTGCCGCTGCAACGGTTGATAGCGTAAGCGTATTAGCAACAGTAACCTTACCTGCAAATGCTGCCGTAGAATCAGCTACAGTGGCATTTGGAGTAAGAGTTATGTGAGTCACATAAGCATCTATGTCTGCAATATTGTTAGCAAAGGTAACTACTCCACCATCAGCCACCGACCATCTCCACGCATCACCTGCTGTATCTCCTCGATCAGCATACAGATACATGTTAGCGGCAGCACCATTGGCTCCTCTCACCGCAAGAGTCTGGGTATCTATGGATGACAAATGGATGGCGTCATCAAACTTGATCCTTCTCTTTGAAGAACCACTTGTTACCTGGACATCAAATTCACCATTAGTTGTATGAGCAATTGCCCAGTAACCACTAGAGTTTGTGGTGGTAGAGGCTCTACTGGTAGCTGTATCGTTCTTGTCAAATAAGTTGATCGTGGCTCCAGAGATTGCCGCCCCTGCATCGTCATAAACGAATCCCTTGAAGTTAATCGTTGGGGTTGCCATTTCTATCTACCTCCTAATCGGGAGCGATCTTGATAATTTAACGCATCCCTTGTTATTCCTACAGGATCTTGTTCTAAATCGTCCTCGTCTACAAATATTAATGTTATGCCTAAACCTGCCAGTGCCTCTCGTGCCATTATGTCACGTGCCTTAGTATCAGCACCCAGGTGGTAGTGATAATACACCCCTTGCACGTTAACTGCCAAGTTTGGAGGATTAGTAAAGTCGAAGTCAAGAACCATTCCTCCCTTATCCAAGCGTCCTCCGAACTGGCTACTCTGGTATGAGAAGTCAACTCCGTCCTCATAACCCAATTGCGCTAACGCTGCATAGAACATCCATTCAGGGAGCGATCCTGTCCATTCGTCAGGCGGAGACTGTATAACACTCTGAGTAACCATTAGCCGTCCAGTATCACCACCCAAGAAACTTTGTCGCCATTACTTGCCACGTCTACATAGAACGTAGAAAAGGGAATAGTCCCGCCCACGTCAGCAAAGTTAATTTCTAATTCATTCCCAGCAGATAGTTCATATCCGTTGGTAGTAGTAATATCGCTAACACCAAAGTAAGCAATCCCTGAATTGGCAGCGAGTGCTTTAACCTTGATCCAACGAACACGATTAGCAGTGTTACTAAGCTGTTGCTCAGTTCCTGATGTAGCGACTGTAGTTGTTCCTGCGTCAAATATCATGGCTCCACCAGTGAGATCCTACTCACGCCTCTCTCGTCCATACCTGTATACTCTATACCTGTAGCACTCACAACATCAACGTAGTAATTGCGTGTGCCTCCGCTATCGTCACGGAAAGTGAATTCCACCAGGGTGTTAGACTCTATTGCGCTTATAAGATTAGAGCGAAGTCCTTTTGGATTGTTACCTTTATAAGATTCGTTTAATGATACTTCAACTGAGTGTCCATACTTAGCGGGTAGCTTCTTGCGATACTCAAGCGTCAAGCTAACTACGTCTGGAGACTTTTTCATAATTGCTGTGGTAGTTCCTGCTTCCCTTGCCAGTGTTAACTTAAATTTTATTGATCGGAAAGTCGTTCCTACGTTAGATCCAAAGGTATAAGTAGTAGTGCCGTCAGACGTAATAGTCCCCATAGACGTATACGAATCAGAATAATCTATCGCATACTGGACCACTACAGTTTCATTAGAACCGGCATCCTCAACCTCAACCTTCAACTTCAATGCCAGCTTGTCTACCTCAGACTGGCTTGCGTCAAACCAGGGAGACTCTATATAACCAGTGGTTTCATACTCCATGTTTACTAGCTGAGTAGGATTGATAACATCAGGCGGAAGCATCTGATGATACACCACACCGTTCCATCCCCAGAATAATCTATAGTCTCCCTCTCCCGCACTAGTAACTAGCATCTCGGTGATAGGTTGACCTGCTGATGGTGCAGACCAAAGTGTCTGCCATCCCACGTCATTCCATGCAACTATAGAAGAAGTTCCCGAACTATCAGGAATAGCAGGAGAACTATGTCCTACCATACCAGCAGTTGCACCAGACTGATAAGCCATAGCAGGAGCCGGAGTAGCAGGTGCAGCCGTAGCATCGACTGCTGCTATCAGTTCCGTATGACTACCAATCAGCCTCTTGATAGTTCCTCGATTAGCTTCAGGTAAACCGTCATCTTTGTCAGGACCTGTTACGGTGATAACCGCAGACTGCGCTCCGTTAATATACTTGTAGATCCCTAGCCCTGACGGGAGATATATAGCATCCCTCCACCTAGTCGTTCCCGATCCATTGAATTCATGTAATGGTAATTTAAATTCTGTCTCTACCCACCTGGCATTAGCAGAATCATGTGCGTATAGTCCTGTCTTAGTACTTGCATATAAGATCAAATCACCAGTAGCGTCACGTCCTACAAATAATGCGGTGACATATCCGCTTTGGACAGGCAACTGTGCGTCATCCACCTTTGTTCCGTTCAAGGTTAGGGTATACCAAAGGAGTCCTGCGGAATCTATTCCCCATAACCGATCATCCCAATAGGCAATAAACTTAACACCATCTGTAGTCTTTGTAGGCACAGAGGCATAAGACACATCCGTTACTGTTGTCGAAGAAGCAAAGTAAGAATACCCTGCCTCATGTGCGACAACTACGTTATCAGTGCCACCCATTCTTGTCGTAAGGCTGTCGTTAGGACTACCAGGGAAAGTGTAGTCACTTCCACCGTGCTGAACCCTCTCCCACTTTGAATTACCATTTGTGTAGAAGTAAGGCACTGTTCCGTACCCTGCATATAGTGTCGATCCTAGTTCTGCAATGAATGTGATCTCTCCATCTATAGCCGTACCTGCTGCTGTCTCTGCTGTAGTTGCATTAGCTAAAGCAGACAAGACCAAGTGATGCCTGTGTCTCAGGTTAAGAGTGCTATACCATGCTCTGTCCACATCAGCAGCCCCTTGCATACGCTCTACTCCTATACCTCCACGCCAGTCAGACCAACTGATAACACTGGATCTAATCTGTGAGTCCTTAGTGGTATCTCCGATGGTAATCTTTGCCGGATATATAGATGCAAGCGTTGATTGAACAGGGCGAGTTAACGGGTAATACGTCCCGTTTAAATATATCTCGTTAGTTTCTACAACTTTGTTTGCCATTACTCAACCCATCTACCTGTAATCATAGTAGGGAACGCTCTCTTTGATTGCTCCGCAAGCCCAAACCAGAACGCTGCCTGTTGCCGTCTTTGGTCAGGATCTGTAGAAGCTCCTCCCGAATTAGCAGCAAACGCTAACGCTGTTGCTCTGGCTATTATATAGCTGTCATCTATCTCAGAAGTAGCTGTTTCTGTTGAAAGTAACGCTGGCTTGTCTCCACCCTGGATCTTGATCAATTTGTATCCCACTTCAAGACGGGCTGAGTCAGACAGTATCAAGTCTCTTGCTGAACGATCTATCCTCCATAAATGCTTTGGAAGAATCACCCAGTCGGCTGTATCGTTCTCAACCACCTTAATATCATCAAGTCTTACCTGACAGGCTCCTAACTCCGAATCATACTCCAGACCTATAGATATGATTGCCGTATCTGTCTCCGGGTTAGCTAGAGCCATTCTTACGAAAGTCCAAGTGTTAGCTGTTAATGCAGGGACTTCTAAAGTTTCTATCGGAGATGCACAAGAAGCTGAGTCATCCAGGAGAATCTTTAAATTCCCTGCGCTTGTAGCTACGGTAGACTTGATCCAACACTCTAAGTAATCGTACTTAGATATATCTTTGCTTCCTATGGAATCAGTAGCTATCTCGCCGCCGGTTGCTGCTCCTGCTATGACAAACTTGTTACTACCAGTTCCTCTTTTCTTGTCCTCTGTATCTACAGTAACTGTAATGTCACTATCAACTGTCTCGTCAAACGCTGCATTGCAAGAATGTAATAGGGTTGATGAAACTTTACTTCTATAGAATAGTCTGTTAATTATCGAAATATTAGACGGGATATCAAACCGCATGTTCCTGCTGTCTGCGTGTAGTTCCACGTTCTCTGTCGGATGGTACGCTTGACCTGTGGTATCTATGATCGCCTGGTTAATGAACTCATCAATTACTTCAGGACGAAATTCGTCATCCCATATCTCAAATGTATCTCCGGCAGCCGTAGCAAATGAATATGCTTGTTGTACCGTTAACCTGTAAGCACTTGCTGTGTAGTCACTAATGATCCTGGTTTCAGTATTGTTGGAGTTGGTGACGTCAGCAACCACGAGCCACTTACCATTATAAGAATCATCGCCACCAACGAGCGAAAGAGATATCAATGTCGTTGTTGATCCTGCGTCATAAGCAGTACCAGTTCGAATCGCTCCTAGATTGTTTCCGATACTTTGTCGGAGTTGCTTTCTTGTTCTTCCTTGCACTGGCATAATAAAGCCTCTTCTTGCAATCGAAGTACAGTTCGCTTAAGAGCCACAATCTGTACCTCATAATCAGTTATTATATTAATCTTGTCACTCAAGACAGCCTGTATGTCTTGGTTAGTTATGCTAATCTCTGTACTCTGTTCGACCATCAGATACCTCTATATGTTATTTTGTTGTTAGTAGATTCTCGCATCATTGCGGTATATTTTCTAAATTCTTCTATTGCCTTACCTATCTCCTTGAGTTCATCTCCCGTAGGCTTACGCTTCATCTCTCGTTCCTTTTCTTCTTCTAAGAAAGTCTCGAAGGATTGCGCTGCCATGTCCTCTATGTGCGCCTTGCTAACCATAGAATCAGCAGGGATTGATACCTCACACATTCTTCCCGTGATAGGAGACTTCATCTTGAACTGGTGAACCACCATAGACGCCCCAGACTCGCCATTAAACCCAACGTCAGTTGAGCCTAAGTAGACCATGCCTTGAGGCGTCCATAGTGCATCCACTGATTACGCTCGTATTTTTAACATTACTTGCTGATAGTCAGTAGAAACCGCAGCAATACTTATTGCAACACCAATTGGTTCCAAGTCAGTAGCACCTGAAGAATCATGCAAAGTAGCCATACCGCTCTGTCCTGACACTTCGCTGACCTCAATAGCATTACCTAAAGTCATAGCTGTAGTTCCGCTTACCTCAACAGAAGCAACGCCATATGTTTGAAGCCAGAAGTAGTAAGAAGCAGTTACTGGAATAGGCGTAACACCAAGTGGTCCTGTTGTCTGGGTGCCATCACCATCAATGAGTTTTACTCCTGCATAAAGGTTTTCCCTTAATCCACATAAAGAAGCAGTAGTTAATGCAGTTCTTATTCCATCTTCTTCATCAAGCGTGATGATGACCGTGTTATCGGCAGATGCATCGTGAGCAGGATGCGACTTGATTCTATAGACTTCACCTTCGCCCGGTCCATCATTGAACATCAAGTATCCATCTGCATATTGGTCTTTGGTTAAGTCAGTAGTTGGTACTTCTATGCTAATTGTTGTATCACCAACACTATGAGCAGCAGTAGCAGCAACATCCATATCGTGTGCAGCAACTACGGCAGTACCGTCAACAATCTTTCCAGCGGTGGCAAGTGACGTTCCGTCATCCTTTGCATAATAGAACACCCTGCCGTCAGGAGTTGTAGCCCTTGTTCCTAGCTTCTGCCTTTGGTCTGAAGTCTCCACTTTTTCTTGTCCATAAGACAAGTTTACTGTTAATGGAAATGCCATTTTAAACCTCCTTAAAGGTTATTTATTTGAGCAGGTTCAAAGCCCTGCGATCAACCGTTAAGATTAGAGTAGTGGGAGGCACGGTCAATCTTTACACCTCCCATTACCCACTAATTATTTATGTTCCTTTGTCTTATGGAACCTAAGTTGAGACGAAGCGGTTGCCTTGTCTTCAGCATCAGGAACAAAGTCGCACTGATCACAGGCGATTACTCGTTCCTTAACTGGATCTTCCGCAACTGTTCCATTCTTGGCTGTAGATTCCTTGCACCATTGGCAATCACACTGATCTCCGGGTTTCCATGGGAACAAACCGATCTTTGCCTTTCTGAGTACATAGTCTGGGTTTCCTGGCACACCCTTTGTAGTTGAGCCGACAGGTTCAGATAGGTTCCCATCAACAGTATAACTTGCCTTGTGTCGATATAGGGTAGTTTTAGGTTGCCACTCGTCTATATACCGTAAAGTGAATCCTGCATTAGTTAATTCTAACTTTTGCTGGTTTCGTTCAGTTATTCCTACCATGAATTATTCCTTTCGATTAGTGCCTATGAAGTTGCAATATCACCGATTTCAAATATAACTCCTGCTCCACGACTATCATCGAGTTCAAAGACTCCATAGTCAGCAGTCAAGACAACTTCAGTAGCTCTGAGTGACGCATCTCTTTGTCGCTCAGTTCTAGTATCAACGCTGGTAAGTGCAGCCATAGCTGTCTTATCAGCTATAACTCCAATACCAGAATCAACTCCAGATGTTTTCTCAATATTCCCATCTTCAAAAATGGAAACGCCATTGATGGGTCGCAAGCCACTATAGAAGTTCTTTAGCAAGTCTACGCTCCATCCAGATGTAAGTTCGCCACCTACTGTGCTAGTAATAGTAGCTGACTCTCCAGAGAGATAAGCAACTGCGTTTGGATGGTGATTGATATACAACTGATTACCAAACTTATTAGCTTTGGCGTTAGAAATAATAGCGTGAACATTTGCTGCACTCATATTTCTTCCGTCTAAACCCAGTTTAGTACCGCCATTTAAGTTGGTATACAGAGCGATGACATCAGTATCTTTCTTTCGTGCCATCCCATCGCCCAACTGCCTCCCGATCATCGAAAAGACGTTATCAGCAGCTTGTCGAACAAGTTTATCAGTAAGAATTACCTTTGCTCCTACCTCAGATGCGGTAAGGTCAACGGTAGTCATACCAATCTCTTCCTCGTCAATTATATCCTGTCCGTCTGTCAAGTCACTCATTGTCATCTGACCGACTTTTGGAACAGTTACTTGTTTAGCCCCTTTAGGGAGCTTGAACTGCTCAATAAGAGCGATTGCCGGAGCGTTATGTTCCTCTGTATATCTGGCTGCTGAAATTATAATGCGTTGAGCATTTTCCAGATTGCCAGTTGTAGCTGTCTGTGCCATTTTAAATTCTCCTTATAATATAAATTTAGCCTAGCCCAGCAGCCCTTCGTGCTGCTGCTTGTGCCTGAGAAGATCGGTCACCCTGATTATATCTCTCAAGCAACCTGCCCTCATCGGTGGAAGCTGCTGGTGTCGATTGACTATCGTCAAAAGACTGCGAGGGAACTAGCTGTGCCTTCAGCCTAGCTATTTCCGCATCCTTTTCCCTATCGGATTTCATGCGTTTCGCCGCTGCTTCCATGCTCTGAGGATCTTGATATTTCCTCAACTCTGCCAAGTCCGGCAGATTTAAGTCGTATTGTGCAGCAAAGTGTTCTGCTGCTGCTGACTGACCCTGTATATGCCTAACGTAATCTGATTGCTGTTGCTGTATCTGTGCAACCTGTGCCTGTTGCGAAGACCAGTTCTGTGCAATCTGATCAGCTTGTTCAGGTAAATAGCCCTGTTGCTCAAGCTGCTGCCTATAGTGGTCAGTCTGTTGTTGTATCTGTGTTTGGTATTGCGCCTGTGCATACTGAGCATTCTGCTGTTCAACTTCCTGTATACGCCTGGTTAAGTCGTCTATAGGCGGAGCAGCAGGAGGAGCCTCTTCAGTTACTAGCGGGGCAGTGCTTGGCGACGAAGAGGCTTCGTTAGTATCCCCCTGACCTTCTTGTGACGATGAAGGCTCTGTAGTATCCTCTGCCGGAGACGCTGATACATCCTCAAATGTATTCGCTCCTGCAAAGTCACCTGTAATATCCGTAGTAGTATTCCCTGTGTCCACAGGTGCTTCATTCTCTATAGGTTGTTCTGCCTGATTTACCATATCTTTTCCTTTCGACCTTTAAAATACTATTAGTATAGCCCAAACGTCAATTCGCTGTAGTCACGTTGCGTGGGATGAATCCCGATTTAGTAGTTCCGTATAACTGATTGAAAAATAGTTGCCCACGAGTTGTCTCGCCTTCATGATAGCCCCTGCCTCCATACCAGTAAACTAATAATGTATCTAAGTAAGGGAATCCTCTCTGGGCGGATTCTTGTGCGATTAGCATCTTTCTCCTGGTAGTACGAACTTTCCGTAACGAATCAATATGAGGGTTCGCATCTACATACGCATTCTTTTGTGCCATATTAGGCAAGGCGTTATATTGATCCCATTGCTGCTGAAGTGCAGCAGAGGGATTACTCGTTAACTTGCTAACATCCTTCCCTATGTTCCAGTAAGTAGATAGATACCTGCGGGCGTTATCATACTTTGTCTCTGTCTCAGACATACTAGCCTGTAGTTCCCGGATGAAGTCAGCGTATACATTGTTTCCTTTAGCCTCAGAGGAAATTCGCATTTTATCCAGGAACTCATCTCTAATCTGATAGAACTTTACCCAGTCAGCAGATTCAGGGTGATCTCCTTCAGGCTCAATCGCGTAGTAACGTGCGATTAAGAGTTGCGTTCCTTGCCTTGTATCCTTTATCTGTCCCGCTGCTGTGTATAAAGACTCGTAATAAGCATCCCTGGCATCATCATCCATAGCGTGAACAGAACGATCATATACTTCGGCAAGAGCCATCTTCATTCCCATTCGCTTATAAATTTTCTTCTTACGTTCTTCTATCCACTTAGTAGGATCAATACCAGTAGTATTATCTTTCCTCCACTTATCAAGTTCCCCATCGAGTCTTTGCTGCTCAAACCTTAACTTGTCATTAACCTGCCTTGAAATGATAGCCGCGTCACGAATCTCCTTGGTAGAAATCTCAGGGAACGCTTCTTCCGTTTCCCTTCGTGCCATCTGCGCCAGTCCACCTCCACGCGCGGTAAAGTCAGAATCCTTATCAGCAGCCCCTGGAGAATAAGCGTTCATAAGTTTCGTAATGAACGGGAGTTTCAGGCGTGGTCTGCGAATCTCTTTCTGGAACTGTTCATAGTCTTTCGCATCAAGGTTAGTTACAAACTCTGTCCTGCTCGTCCGGTCCATCTCCCGGTACTCTGCTACTCGTTCCTCCATAGGTCTTGCTTCTTCTTCACGGAAACTATCCAGCATACGAACAAGATAATCAGCCATAGTTAAGGCTTCCTGTCCTACCCCACCTGTAGCACTCGTGAAGAAATGCTCTGCTCTCTTTGGGCTACTTATTCGATTCTTGATCCAGTCGGGTAGATCCGTATCATATACAGCCTGGGCAGCCCTGATTGAAGCCTCGGAGCTACGAGTATCATATTGCTCTGGAGGAAGTTCATCTCTCAATCCAAGCCCAACAACAGGCTGATCACGGAACACATCCTGACCAGTTCTAACTTCATACAGATATCTTGCTAATTCCGGCACCGGGATACCCTCACCCAGAGGAGACTGCTCCTTGTATAAGTTATAAGCAAAAGTTTTCAAGTCAACTGGCACCTCGTTGTGCAAGTGATCAACCATAAAAGTCACAGGCTGAAACACCATGTTCCAATCACGCAACCTGTGAGGAATAACAAGGTATCTAAGTTTTGGTCTTTTAGTCGTTACGTCAAAGATGTACTCACCGTCCTCGTTCTTTGGAGGAGGCAGCATAATAATTATAGAATTGTTTCTGACATATTCAGGAACATCATAATATAGAGGAATTCCGTCATATTCCCATTGTTTATTCCATGACATCTGTATGAAAGCATAAACACTTGTCGCAGCACCCACGCGCAACGCAACCGACTTCGGTCCACCCAGATCCGTCCTAAAAGCCCCGGCAGTTCCTGTTTCAAATGCCTTTCCCGGTGAGCCGACACCAGCCCTAAACATGCCCTTCCCAGGTTCAAGGAACTGATACTTGGGAACGCTCTCGTGAGAAACCCGAAGACCCTTAAAAGGTCCTTCTTCAATAAGATTAGTTGTTTCGTTAACTTTATATTGCCTCATTTTTACTTTAGGCAACAGATTGATTCCCATTGCGCGGAACGGGTATTTCATGCCTTCCATAGTAGCATTCAGAAACAGAATATAACTATTCAGTTCCCTGATCATATCGCCACCACGCCCGAAGTCCAGAGTAGATTGCACTCCAGCTATCGAAGCTGCTTTTGCTTCAGCCGAGTCAATTAATCCTACTCCTGTCTTGTTCCAGTTGGTATGTAGCTCATACTCCCAGTCACGCTGATCGAGTTTCATCAGGCGTTTCCACTCTGCTTTGCCTTCTTTATCTCCGAGCCTGTTTCTTAACCCCCTCCTAAAAGATTTACGTGCAATCACGTAACGAACTGACTGCTCTGCAAGTGTACCCGCCGCAGGAACAGTCTTCCATACCTTTATCCCCGCCAGATACTTGCTATCTTTCCATGTCTGATTATCGATACCCATCATTTCCTTTGCTGAATCTTTTATCATTTTTTCTATTTCCGCTTGCCGTCCGGGTCCTTCTAGTGCCTTTACTATTTTGGCATCGTGCCGAGAGTCTGTAACGGCTTTAGAAAGTTTTCGATACTGATCTGGAGTAGGATCAAATACCCTGGCTAGCATTCCACCACTACCCGTGAATATCTGCTCGAATCGATCCTCTGTCTTGAAAGCTATGTTTGCCGCGCTCTTTGCGAGCCTTTGCAAACTCTCATGAGGAACTTTTAATCCGGCAACCATTGTGCCAGTAAACATATCGATGAATTGGTTCTTAACAATAAAGACAGGGCTAAACGTAGTTAACGCTCCTCTGAAGAATCCGTTTGACATTGCTAATGTATTCTTTAGAAATCCCCTTGAACCTACTCCCCGAACAGCTAAAGCACCACGCCCGTATATCGTATTCCAAAGAGTCGGACTAACCGCACCACCCGCTTCATTTGCCGCGAAAACCATTCGTTCACCCTCGCGGAAGAACGTAATCACTCCTGATTTCATATCCTCATTGTATCCAGGAAGATCCACCTCATCGAATTTATATTTAGGCTCCGGTCTTTTCGCGCCCGTCGCAATAACATACTGGTTCTTGTTCCCTACGGGCTTACTGAGAATCCCCTCGTCAACCAACTTGTCCACAATAACTCTAATCTCTTTATCACCTGCTTTAATGTCATCAATCAGTAATTGTCCCTTAATACGTCCGAGTCCAACCGTAGTTTCCCCTGGGTCTATCCGTAGCACTTTTGACACAGTGTCATAAACATGACTATCGTCAACAATCGTTTTAGTAAACTTACTGCTTACATTAACTAAACCGTGTTCCTCAAACAAACCCATCTCAAAGAGATCGTTCAGCAAATCATTCTCAGCAGCACGCATCTCGTCTGCCATCAAATGTTTCAGCATGATCTCTCCAGTTATTGGCTTTGCTGTATAACCGATATCCTCAACCCCCTCTATTGGGATAGCAGCAAACTCATCCCATGCTCCCTTGGATAACGCGGGACCTCCACGCGCACCAGGACGGAGTAATCCGCTTCTGGTTGACGCTGCTTCTATGTAAGACATCGGCATATACCACGGCTCTCTTATCAACCTGCCTCTGGGTGTCGGTTCTAGTTTTTCCATAATCTTATTGTAACGAATAACAAGAGCATCAATCCGTTCACGAGCAGCAGCACGGGCAGCATCATCTGTCGCTCCCGCTCGTTCAAACAAGGTATTGGCTCGTTTGATTGCGTCAGGTCTTGCATTTGTAGCAGGAGCTTTCTGCAATATTCTGCGTTCTGCGTTAGTCGCTGCCTGATAGTTGTCCCATAGCTGCTTTATCTGATCAGTCTCATTGGCAGCCATTTCCGCTATCTCCTCATCTACCATGTCATATTGCTCGAAGAATTCCCTGGAAATAACTTTGCTCTCAAACTGCCTGCGTCTTGACATTCTCATCATGTCCCGTGTGTCCCTTGCCACATCCTCAAGCCAGTCCAACTGATCCTGTGTATACTTCTTAAATAAATCAGATCCTTCGCTCACATCAGTCCATCTCTTAATCATCTCTTTATCGACCAGGACTCCCTGCTCATTTATAAGTTTCCCAGCCTCATCAAATTCATAGTCTAAGAATCTCAGAGGTCCGCGTCCCGGAACCAACGGATCTACTTGTTTCCATGCGTCATTTTCGTCATATAGATAACCTGCGCGTTTCGCAAACACGTAACGATCAATATCGAGCCTCTTAATACCACCCTGGGACACCGCGGGGTCCAGACTGTTTTTTAGGTAATTAGCAAAGAATATCGGTGCCTTCATCTTCGCTCCCGCAGCAAGACGCCCCTTGGTCACAACGTCAAACTTGCCACCTGGCTCAAAGATTTTACCCTTAACTATCACATTAGAACGCCAGAAGTTCTCCTGAAGATTAGTCAACAAGAATTGCCCGTTGTGAAACTTGTTCATGAATACGATATAACTGTCTGCCGCTCTACCTGTATTCATTCTCTGCACAAAAGGAACCTTGCCACTAAGTTCCGTAGTTAACCTGGCAAAGCTATCCAGCATTTGAGTAGTTGTTTGTTTTGCCATAGCTATAGGATTCAACCATTTACTAGACTCTAATCCATCAGTCACTACAGAGCTTGCAGGATCACTCGATGCTTTAGGTCCTATAGTTTCAGGAAGTATTTTGTTATCAGGAGGAGCTACCCGCCTACCGGCAGGAGGAGGAACAGCAGGAGCATCAGTCGCAAGATCAGCAGCCGCCTCTTCAACTCGCCGCAGGTCTATATCTGCTTCGTCAAGCCTACCTAACACTTTAGCACCCGCTGACACATTAGCCTTTGGATTTTCCCTTAGTTGATTATCCGCAGTCAGGGCAAACCTGTCAGTTATGCCCGTGGTAGTTGTTTTCGCGTAAGCCATGTTAGCATTCTTCAATACCTCTTCAGGAGGAATCCCTTCTTTAATTGCCGCTGTACCCTCAGAACGTAAATAATTGGTATGCTGACGAAGTAAGCCCCAGTCAGCAGTCTTCCTTCCTAAAGGTGCGGCAATAGCACCCACTCCTCTACCCAAACCTCTGGCTGGTACTGAAATAGCTTTCATTGCTGCACGTTCAGCAATATCTAAAGGTTTCAGTGCTGCTTCACCTACCTTTAAGGCACCTCTTGCCGCTGCTGCAACTCCAGGAGCCTGTCTTGTAAGTGTGCCTGTAGGTTGGAACCGACCCGCTCCTTCAACCCCTTTTGCTATCCTTGCTCCAGCAGGTCCAAGCATCTTCCCTGCCCGTGTTGCTGCCAAAGCTCCTCTTGCTACTCCCGCAGGTGGAAATAAAAAGTAAGGGAATTCTTCTAAAGTTCCACGCATAAATGGAGGTAACTTATAAAGTTCCTCTCCAACCTGCCTGACCTCTGTCTTTGAAAGAGGACGACCTAACTCCTGATACTTCTGGTATAGAGCTTTTTCTATATTCGCGTAACGCCTTGTTCCGGGTGCAGCATATATAGGATCTCGCCTGCTTGTTTCATACGGAGCATACGGTCCGGGCAAAGTAGCAATATTGTGCCTAATCGCACTTGGTAGAAACTTCCCTTCGGGTGTTACCCACGCATCTGGCTTCCATGCGAAGTTAAATGCACCGGGTCCCGGCTCCCACCTAACAGGTAATGACTGGGTTAACCCTTCAACTATAGGAGCGAGGGCTTCCTGTTTCAGGAACTCGAAAGGAGCAGCAAGTTTTTCAATCCCTGCGGTAGCTCCCCGCACAGCAGGACCCAAGAAGCTAGCCCAGACGCTAGGGTCTTGCACGACTTGTTGAGCCGCCTGTTCAGCAGCTATCCGTGCTGCTTCGCTAGGGAATCGTGGCGTAGTCATTAGAAGTAAATGTGCCTCGTACTAGGCGCATACCTACTGGTAGTAACGCCTCTTTGATACGGAGATAACTGTGCATACCTTTGTGTAAATGGAACAGTGCTTAAGAAATCTCCAAAGGTAGACCACTGTGAAGGATCTTTCCTCTGAGATATTTCCTGCGCCCGCTTACCAAGATACTGATTGTATATATTGCTATATCTTCCAGACCAGTAATCCTGTGCGCGTTGCTGCATTGGAGCGGTTCCTCCGAACCCCTGTCTGCCCACGGCACCCATGTATGCTGTTTGCGGTTCTTCCTCTAATAAAGTCGAATAGAAATCATCAAAGGTATTTCTTCTGTTATTTTGCATAGTCATAATTAATCACCTTATCAAATCTAGTTGAGGGTTGTAAGGAATCGTATCGACTCCTGAAGCGAAATTGTATCGATCCCAGTCACCTTGTTGCAGACTTCCGCTAGCCAAAGCGTTTGATAAAGCATCAGACTGTTGTTGCCTTGCTCCAGCAGCGAGTCCTGTGTAATCAGTTTGGTAAGGCGACTGGATCTGAGGTGCTAACTGCGTTCCGATTCCCTGCTGATACCGGGTTGGAGTATAAGGAGTGTATGAAGGTCGCTGGTAAGCCGAACTTATCCAGTCTGCAAACCTGCTTGCACCTTGAGGTCCATATAATTCGCTCATCCTGTTATACATGCTTGTAAGCCCTGGCTGAACATACCCAGTCATTCCTGGTCTAACTCCTAATGCCGCTTGTGTCATTCCTAAGATCGATTGTTGTAATTGCCCAGCGTCCATTCCTCCTAAATACATTTCATATCTTGGGTCAATATCAGTCAAGTCAGCACCAATTGAGCCTGCCCCAACTCCTGCGCTTGCCCTCAAGTAATCACCTAGCCCTGCGTAAGTTCCCCTGATATCTCCCAGAGGTCTTCTCTGACCAGTTCCTAAGTATTGCCTGAACAATGATCCTCTGCCAAGTGGCTCGTATCCACCTGCGGTTAATCCACCTGCCATCGCCTCATCGAGAGTAGGAGCCGCTATAGTTCCTGCTCCGGGAGTAACTGGTACTCCTGCCATACCGAGTGCGCCTGTAACTCCTGCTGCACCGGGAGTAACTCCTGCTACAGCACCAGGGATTCCTGTTGCTATCTGATTTAATAAGAATCTTCCGTAAGCAGGATCGAACCCCCAACCAAGTGCTTGACCTGCTTGCTTTAATCCTGCAAGAGATAATCCAGGAAACTGCTCCATTCGGAACCTGCGGAAAGACTGTTCTGGACCCAACGCCTCTTCCCATAATGGTAGAGGTCTGGCTGCCGGTGTTACCTGATACGCACCTGGAACTGAAGCTGCGCCTGTTACCGTTGGCATCATGCCTGTAGATGCATCTCTGCCGGAACCAAGTAATTGCGGTCCTCCCGTCATGCCTGGAGGCATTGGTGGTCCACCGGCTTCAGGAGAAGCTACCGTTCCCGCTCCATCTGTAACGGCAACCGAATCACTTATTAATTGCGGGTACCGATCCATGAATGCTGTTCTGCTTTGATCGTATAGTGCATCTATCTCTGGAGTAACCGTGCCTCCAGCATTCGTCCACGCATCAAGTATCAACTCTTTATTAGGCATAAACCCATAAGGCGGATTATATACTCCCTGGAACTGTTCCTCTAAGAACTGAGCAAACGTCTGTGGCTGCCCAGTGGCTTGTTGTTGTCCACCAGCTTCAGTAGTCGTATCATCAGCAGTCGTGACTTTTTTGTCATCCGGAGGTCCCGTAGGTCTACCTGCTGCTTGCCAGTTCAGGAAGCTAAGTCCTCCACCCGCAGCCTTATAACTATTCCATAATACTCGATCAGCAGCATCGGGATCTACGACATCGGCTGCTCCTGCTTCGCCACCTGCGCCACCTGCGCCACCTGCCTCCTCGATAACCTCCGCAACTTCAACTCCACCAATTCCCGGCTCAGTGCCTAGTCCTCGTGCGGCATACAATGTTGAGTAACTAGGGTCAACAACTGATGGCTGTGCAGCCTGTGCGTCTACGCCAGCAACTGCGGGACCCCCTGCCATGAGTCCACTTCTGGAATAATCATGTAAGTTTTCCAAAGCCCAACCAGGAATCGTACCTGGATCAACAGCACCAGGAACAGCCATTCCCAGTTGACCCTCTGTAAATCCTTGTGGAGCAACTGCGCCCGTTCCAAATTCCATAAAGCCGGGTCCTGTCCCGATTCTAGTAGGTCGGACAACCGGTGGTTGTGTTACCGGTGGTGCGCCTCCGCCTCCAAATTGCTCAAATGTAGGAACGCCGTCCGTCATCGCGTAGAAATCTTCACCCATGGGTCCATAAGAAGGAATGCCTTCTTTTGGCGCAAATAGTTCATCTAATCCGGGTAATCCATAAAACCGTGTCTTGGCGTTAGCAACATCTAACTTGAGAAGATCGCTCTTTCGAGTTATACCCGACATCCCAGTCACCTGGTTGCGAACCGCCACTTGCTCTCCCCCTGGACCTCCGACTCCCGGTGGTCCACCCATTCCCCATAAAGTCGGGTCCTGCAAAGTCCTTTTCTGAACATCAGCAACTGACTCGCCCGTGGGAACCCAGTTATTATCAAGATTCGTTATCCCACTAGCGGTATTAACCATGGGTGGCTCATCAGTTCCAAATTGTGCCTGATAAGGAACAGGCGGAGGAACTTTCGCTTGGGCAAGTATAGCCGCAGCCTGGGATTCCAGCATGTTCGCCGGCAAAACAGTTTCTCCCGGAATCATAGGACCTCCGACTCCCGGTGGTCCACCTCCCGCTCCCAACGGAATAAACTGCGTAAACCCTGGCTGATCCCTTTGGCTAAAAGCTCTAGGTACTGTCATGCCTGATTCTGGCATTGCCCCAAGATCACCAAGGTTAAGGAAATCTTCCGGACTAATAGTCTCCCTACCAATGTATCCTCTTTCGTGTCCTATCCACGGTCTGAGCGGATCTATATGTGGCATAATTAACCTCCTGTAGACGGTATCATTCCGATACTCGCCAATCTATTTTCTGTACTTTGTGCGCCTGGTCTTGGAGTTCCTGGTGGAACTGAAGGACCCGGAACCTGATTTGGCATAGGCGGTGGAACGCCTAATGCTGCGTTTGGCATTACTTGTGGTGGTAATCCCGGAGGACCACCCATTCCTGGCGGTGGACCCATAGGACCACCCATCATTTCGGGAGGCATTCCCGGAGGCATACCACCCTGACCCGGAGGCATACCACCCTGCCCCGGAGGAGGTCCTCCCATCATCTGCTGTTGCTCCATAGCCTTCATCATGTAAATACGGGAGAGTTCTCCCTGATAGAAGTTAGCCATGTCTTGCCGTCCCTGCCTGATTGCAGCTTGCAACAGTTCCCAAATCTGTGCTTCGGGTAATGCTTTCTCTGCAATCTGCATCTTAATAGAATCTTCCATTGCATCGGCAGACTGTAATCCTAAGATGTTATCTCTAATATACATATCGGGAAGCAGGGGAGTAGGACCTTCTCTTGCGATCTGTGCCATACTCATCTTGCTCATGTCATCTTGTGGCAACTGTCCTATTAAGACAACTTCCACATCACCCGAATCCTTAATCATATCCGGCGTAATTTCTTCCTGGAAATACATACGGTTCTGATCTTGCCCTGATAGTTCCATAGCCTTAAATGCGCCTGTAATATACTGGTCACACAGCAAATGGAAGATACTTCGGTAAGCTCGTTCCATTGCATGCAGCCTTGGAATAAGCATACTCTCGACTCCCTGCCTGAGAGTATTAATAGCAAAACCAGATAATTGAAATTCTAATTGTCCGTAGATCGAATGAGGCAATCCGCCTCGCTGCATCTCACCGCTGACTAGTCCCATGAATGCGCCTGATTCCCGTGCCATTTCCAGCAAGCCAAGCGGCTCTACGTCTTCTCCCTGACCGAGTGCAATCTCGGAACCTTCCTTGTATGGATCTTCCTCAAGAGTTTTAGTTCCATCTCTGGATTTAACTTTCAGTCCTTGTTTACGGGAGCGAGCGGTAAGCTCAAGCATTACCGACATCATAAGGTTATGTTTCTCATACAAGTCTCTTGAAGATTTAAAGCAAGATTCACCGTAGTCTTCTATGGTATCTAAGTTCCCTGTATCAGTAATTGCCTGGATCAGAGGGTTTGCGCCAACTGGTCCTAGGAATACAGGAACCTTTTCCGATCCGTGCTTAGTTGCACGTTTTAAAACTTCCTCACCGGTACAAACTATATTGTCTTCTTTGTCATAGAAGTCATAAACTTCTACCGCATCTTCTGTCCCTGAGTCTTCACCTTCGCCTTTTAAGTCAACTCCCCACATAGCTTTAATCTCTGCCGGAGTCTTCATGGTTTTATAGCAAGCCCACCCAAGCCCGTGCTTACCTTCTCCCCAGTAAGTATGTAGTGGGTCCCAAGGCTGAATATCTACGTAAGTCTCACCGTCTTCATCTTTAACTAACAACGCACGACCTGCGTACCATCCACGTAAACAGGTAAACCACGCAAGCTGCTGCCTGACTATAGGTTGAAACCTTGAAGTAAGCCTGTCGTCTGCTGCCTTTAAGACTCCAATAAGGAATCTTTCTTTTGCGTCATTGTTTTCCCGCTCTTCTCTTTGCGAGTTATTATACGGAACCCTGATCACCATCTCTGCGGTGGTCATCCATGTAATAAGTTTATCTGCATAGACTTGTGGTTCATTAGATGTATAACTCTGGAACCCTTCACCTGCATCGTATTCTTCCAGTCGATAGATCTTATGATCGTCGTCCATACGGGTACGTAGCGGTTCCGTGAGGTCGTAGTGGTTATCAACAAGACTAATTATTTCTTCTGGTGTATAGTTTGCCATTACCAACGCCTTACTTTAATTGTGCTACCTTCAGTAACGTAGCCGTAACCGTAACGATTTATAAGCCCATAGATCACAGCTTTAACGCCATGATTATACTGATCTTGCGGAGTTTCGCCAACTATATTCCCATCTCGATCGTGTTTCCACCTGTATGCCCGTGTCTGTCCATCGAAGGGATTTGGCTGCACACCGAACTCAGAAAGGATACCTTTACACTTTGGATTAAATACGATGCGTGGTTCTCTCTGATCTACGGGATCAGTCTTTAAGAAAGCCTTTAATCTTTCAGTTCCTTCGTTAATTCTTATTTTCTGTGAATCAAAATAGATTCCAGTTCGATCCATCCAGACTTCTGCGGGAGCAGCCATAGCCTGATGCTGATATCCTGCGATATCAATCACACCAAACTGTGCATCGCGCCACCAAGGGCGGGACTGTGCCACATCAATAATATCATCTGTAATAAGATCACGTTCATAAATTTCATCTATAACTCTTATTTGATCATTTATTATCTGAATCACTTCACAGGCGTATGCTTCTGAGTAACCAGGATCAATCCAAATATGTACTGGTTCATCGGGTACATACTCCACATCCTGCACATGAATATCAGCACGAATCTCTGTGAATACCAGTCCGCTCGGTGGTGATGGGATTCCCTCGATCCTCTCCATAAAGAAGTCATCGGAACTTGCTCGCTCTAACGCTAAAATTTCGGGATCATCTCTACCACCTGGATAAAGATACTGATTAGAATAGCTAGGTAAAGAGAACGATTGTTCGTCTTTTGAAGATGAGTATTCCCACGCCTGAAACATTTGAGGGTACCAGCCAAGTGAACCTTCAAAAGTACCAGATAAAAACATCCATCCGCGCTTCGGAGCGCACCTACCGCGTAATCTATGAAAGGTTTCAAGGTCTAGCTGTGACGCCTCGCACCCTATAATACCGTCTGGCGCACGCATTGCTAATGTTCTTGGATCTTTAGCCGACTTAGTTTCTATCCTGGTCCCGTCAGCGAGAACGATTCTCCCCGGATCAACTCGTTTAGTAGCTGTATCAAGTAATCCAAGCGTAGCGAAGTCCTGCACCAGGTATTCAAATTCAGCTTTTGTTCTTTCATAATCCGCAGCTACCAGCCAGTAGAGACCCGGATCATCGTTATCAAGGAACCTACTGAGTAAATACTTAGAGGCTACCATACTCTTACCGGCTTGTTCACCGCCCGCAACGAGTATAAACCGTTTACGAGAAGCGAGTATAGGTTTCTGTAATGGAGTAGGAGAGAATCCTACCGTTTCATAGATATGATCGGTTATTTCATCTATTACCGGAGGCATGTGAGTAGTCACTTATCAATCATTTTTCTTGCCCCTTAGTATATCTTCTACTTGTTCTTGCGGTGTTCTGGGCGATTCTTCTTTTTCTTCGGTGCGCCTTACAACCTTGAACTTATCTCGTAATACTTTAAGTGTATCCTTAGCGGTTTCGTCAACTCCGCTCTCTTTAGGTCTGTATTTCTCTGCCCAGTGTGCATTAAGTAACGTAATCAGTAATACGGGATTATCTTTAGGACCCTGATCCTTAACACGATTGACTGCCAGGTCTTGTAACATTTCCCTGAAATCATGCTTTGCATCCTCGAATTTCTTAGCAAACCCCTGTATATCATCTCTAGCCCACTGATGTGGAGTAGATCTTGAAAACCCAGTTACTTCACACGCAGCCCGTATACTACCTAGTTCCGCATAATGTGACAGGAATATATTCTGTCTCAGTATAACGTCTTCTGGTTCTGTGCCTTTTGCCCGTGAATTGCTTGCGGGCATTTAATATTTCTTCCTGGTCATTACCAGTTTCTTGCCCGTTTTCTTGGCTGCTTTCTTAGCCCCGCTAACCGTCTTATACCTTTTCTTCCCAACTTTGGGCATAACACCTACCTCCAAATCATTACTAAGCCAGTAGAGTGGCTCTCCGTTTAACACCACAAGATACCATAAATGCCTTCCCATGCAAACAAACTTATAGAAATGTTCTTCTCTTTTACGCATCGCATACTCCCAAGATCGCTTGCCAAGTGTCCTGTCATTACATCCGTTAATAGGGCAGTCCATGAAATAGAAAACACGATCCAGCTTCTTCCTGGTCTGATACAGCAGAGTTATTACGGCTCCGCTTACGCCCCTGTGTTTCGGGTTCGCTCCACGGTAGGGCAAATAGAATCTATCAGCGTAAGGAACGTGACCTGTAAGTTTCTTCAAGGGAGGGATCACATATTCAGTCCACCCACATGTAATACAACTAAAGCCATCTAAATCTTTTTTTGCGAGTTTTTTACATCTCGGACAAATTTTCGATAACATTTGCATCGCCCTATGGTAGCATGACGGCGCAAGGAGAGGTAATCAGATTACGGACCTGTCTCCGTTTCGACCACCTCCAGAAACGTCTGATCTGCACTAAACTGGATTTCTCCTTGCAACAGCACAGAACCCGTGCTAAACTAATCTTATTCATGTTCTATTCTCCTAGTGTAAAACATGGATTGTTTGAAGAGAAAAACCTGCTCGTATCCTTAAGATTATTTGGTCGTAATGTATAGGAACAACCACGGGCAGGTCTTTCTTTTGTGATATACTCTCGATCAAGGGTCGGGTACGCTTTTAATATCTCATTTGTTCTTAATCATTCTTTTGCAGATAACTACATGCATTCACCGGTTCACTCGCCCGACCCTCATTCAGATACATCTGTTATCGAATTATGAATTTGATCTTTCTTGTTTGATCTTTCTAGCCTCGTCTCTGGCTGATTGAATTTCAGCTTTAGACTGAACAAAACTTTCCAGGTAATCGATTAAGTCAGATTTCCTAACCCTCCGGTTCCCTCCGATCTTGAGACTTATCAATTCACCATCCAAAATTAAACTCCAAATTTTCGTCTTACTCATGCCCGTGTATTCTTGAATCTCTCCTACGGTGAGAAGGTCAATTAGTGTGTCTGATACCATTTGGTTTTCCTCCTTATGGAAACTATTATGTTGATACACTAGCATCCATCCCATACAATGTGAATGTATCGATATCTGATCACTAAAACTAAGTATCAGATACACTTGACAACTCCCTTTTTTACAATTAAAATCAAAATCCCAAACACACTGTTACTTGTAACTAGTAACTAGTCTCAGTAACTAAGAAGTACCTAGTATGTAATAGTAACTGTAACTGTTACTAGTAACTAGTTACTGCTTCTGTCTACTTTCTTGAAACTTCCTACTGTAATTACAGGAACTGTTACTGTTACCTGATTCTGTTCATAGAGTCCCTTTTTCTAGAATCTAATCGTAGACGGGTATCCTGCCTTCATTAACTTGGTTGCTAAGGGATAGGGTACCTGCGGTGGTCAGTATCAACGCCTCTGGCGTCTAACGGTGGTTGCTCCGCAACTGATTCTAGTGACTAGTTGCGGTTACCTGCGGTGATCAGTGGTAGGAAAAGTGTCTGGTGGGTTTCTTGGCTTCAAAGTAAGCAACTATGGGCGCCCGGGGCGCCATACAGCCACGAGTGACAATGTAAACATAGTAACTCGTGCGCTGTTTCATTTTTTCCTGTGTGCGACGTCAAAATCGCGCCTACCACAAGCCACGTAGAGAGCCACGCCACAGAATGCGCACGTTAGCGAGTCTCTGAGATTCCGAGCGGTGTGCGTGGATGCGGTGTTTATCGTAGCAAATGCGCTTCAAAATCGACTGATTCATGCATCAATTTTAGTCAATTAATGTATTGTGTAAGTCTGCACGTTCTGGTAAAATTAAGTCATGGGATTGAAAATTGTTTCAGTCTCAAAAATTCAAACAATCGGGAGGATAGAGAATGGATATTTCCACAGTAGACCAAGACACGAGGGAACTACGAATAGTTCGCACATTTGATGAGGCGTATAACTACATTACGCACAGACTGCCGCCAGGATCATTTGTGTTGGCATTAGTAGAGAAAGATTATGACGGGGCAATCGCTGCAGCTGATAGCGTTTCAATTGAATTGCTACCTGAATTGATCGAGACAGTTGAGCGGGCTAAAGATCTTCATAGGTCCCAAATTAAGAACTATACTTTTGAGGTGATAGCATGATACGCACATACGGACGGAACACGAAGCACACAAGGTTGACGCTCGGAGAATCGAAACAACTCCGAAAGCTTGCGCAAAATGTTGATACATTAGCCCAATTGACTGATAGCACCGGATTAGATGAAAAACAATTCCAAGCTGTATTGTTTGAATTAGGGCTAGATCTCACGAAAATGCTAACGCTCCTGGAAAACAAGATTGACGGTCAATCTCTATCAGTTGCGGGTGTGTCTAGCGGTGATCTGAAATTACCCGAAGGTATGAAAAGTACTTATAATTCCTTCGAATGGGTAGATCAATCCAATTGGCAACACCTTCAAGTTTCAGAAATTGAATTCGACACAGAAAACGGAAATTCCTACTGAAGAGACTTAGATAGTCGAAACTAGGGGCGTAAGTCCCTAGTCTAGGAAAGTTTCAAACAATCCTTAAAATCTTAAATCTAGGAGTGAAAGAATATGGTTACACTATTGAAAACGCGCGGGCTACGTCCCGAAATTAGAACGGCTAATACTGTCGCGATGCAGTTTAAAAGTGAGCTTGACGGTGAGTCAATTGTGGCGTTGTTTACGGGGCTACAGAAAAACTCACAGAATAAAAAACTAGGTAGCATGGTTACGGTATATATCCTGGTAGATAATGGCAAAACGCCCCAACAAAACGCGTCAAGCGGGGCGGATAAGTCTATATGCGGTGATTGTGCTTTACGTAACAACATTTGCTACGTTGTTAAAATTCATGGTCCAGCAGCGGTGTATCGTGGGTACTTAAATGGCAAAAGTCCCGTTGTTAGTGAATCCGAATTAATCGCCTTGTTGATTGATCGCAATTACTCAATCCGTTGGGGCGAATATGGTGACGTTGCAGCTTTACCGTTTGAGTTTGTTGATAACGTGATGAAAAAAACGGGATTACCTCACACGTCCTATAGTCACCAGTGGGATAATGAAAATTTTGATGATCGACATTTTAATTACTCGATGGCGTCAATTGACCACGTGAAAACGTTGCCATTACTCCAGGCGTTGCATGGTGACGATGTTCGTTACTATCGTATGGACGCGGACGGTGATAACTTGCTACCTGGTGAGATTCGTTGTCCTAATAAAGACAAGGACGGCAATACTCAAGTTCAATGTCGTGATTGCTTACTGTGTCAGGGGACCACCAAACAAGCTAAAAATATTGTTGAATTAATTATATAGGGGGGGTGATTAATTAAGATCTTAACAACTAAATAATAAATTAGTGCTTAGTTACTTAGTGACTAGGCACTTTTTGCGTACGTTTTGGAAGTAGGGTAGGGAACTACGATACACAAGCGCAATTGCTACGGGTGATCAAGTTCAATAGGTTGACGCCTTGACTCTTGCGTGCGTGTAACGTGTTCACCTTGTTGGCTTGATGTTTGTGAGCGTGTGAGTTTGACGGTAAAAATTGCTTGCCCGTAGAGCAACGAAACAATAGCGATTGATACAATCCTATTGCTTAACAATTACAAGGGGCTTAAACCTACACACCTATTTATAGAACATATAATCCAAACATTAGTACACAGGTTGCATCGACTCAAAAAAGGAACCAAGCTTATCAATATTCGTTCTTGTCCGCCCGCGACCGCGATCCTCTGCTCCCCTACCCTACCACGCTGAGACTATTTTGATACTGAGGGTTGTAATTAGACATCACCTGTGCTAGTATACACATATAGATTCAAACAATCATAACCACAAGGAGGTTTAATCATGAGGCAAGCTGACAAACTGCTCGGAGCCAATATTTTCCCTGACCCAGATATGGAAACATATTTGAGCGAAATGGCTAAGCACTACGGAATAGAGGAAGACTCTATCCCAGAATGGCAACGTGTTGCTGATCTACCAGAGAACAAGCTGGCGGCAGAGACGTTAGATAAAATCGAGACATTGCTTAAGGCAGATCGATTTCCTTGCGAGACTTATGGCTGTAATGACCACACTCTAAGCTGTAAAGTTCCGGCAACTCACACACTAAAATGGGTTCTTCGTTTCATCCAAGGTTCTCACGAGCATGTATACGGAGAGATCAAAGAGGTGAGAGCATGAAACATATTGAGGCATTTGGTAAAGGAACTAATCACTGGGTTGATGCCTACGAAGAAAAAGATATTGACCTTATACGACCTCACCTGCAAAAAGCATATGAGATATGGATGTCTACATGGATAGCTCAAGGGGAAACAGATGAGGGGACATGCACTGGTGGTAAGGGATTGCAGATCTGGTATCGAGGACCTCGAAAGCGTTCTGCCAAATTAGTAAGAGCCGTTCAAGCTCCACCAGTACAGGGAAATCTTTCTGCCGCCAGGTCATATGAACCTGCTTGGAAATATCTCAAGGATCAGGGTATAGAAAGTGAATATTATGATGGATGGATGGATTAAAGAAAGCGAGGTTACTAATGCATAGCTACGACAAACTAGAATACATACGCTTAACGCTACAGGAAATGTTATTTACTAAGGATGACTGGGGAGACCAACTCACACCCGAACTGTTCAGGGAAATGGTTGCAGAAGTCAAACAGTCACTAAAATATATTGATGAGTTGAAATTTGAAAGCGAGGTGAATTAGATGACAGCTTATCCAATAACTAATACACAAGAGTTCACCGATAAAATTAAAAACCACTTGAGGAAATATCTAGGTGAAAATTGGGATACCCACTACGGGAGAATGGCTCAGGTTAGTGATGACTTAGTTTATTTGATTGATGATGACTACTACTTGACCGAAGAAGTAATAGCTACCTTGCACGAAGAGGGTGACAATCAGTGTCCTGAATGCGAGAGAGTCTTGAATCCAGACTCATCCCGTTGCCATAACTGCAATCCATACGAGGTGACATTATGAACTGGTACATTCCGGAGGCGAGAATCGATCCTCCCGAACCACTTGAATGTCTCCCTGATTGCGAGAACGGAAACGTCTACTATTACTGCAAGTGGGATGGGATATGGCACAGCTATTTTTATAACAATTACTGCCGATCCTGTGCCGAGTTCATGCCTCTTAGTGGTACGGCAGGTGTCTGTATATGTGAACACCTGGATCGAGAGGAAGGCTAATAAAAGAATTATATGATTAGAAAGGAGGTTACTACATGGATTCTAATCTAGAGATGCTAGTCGAGTGCGAGCATTGCGGACACGAGACTCAGCTTGTCGGAACGAAAGCGGCAGTCAAATATTTGCCAAAGTCAGTACACTTTGGTTCCCTTAACAGGTATGCCTTGCAGAAAAAAATACCTGCACTTTACACAGATGGCGGTTACCACTTCAGGATAATTGACTTAATAAATTTTATTGCCCCAGAGGGTAGAAAGAGAGTAAAGACTAATGACACAACAGCAACCAGCTAAAGCTCCACGAGGAGCAGACCAGGTGTGGGCGACCATGACTATCAAGCAACCTGCTCACATCACAGACGTTGATCGGGCAGGGAATAAACTAATGTCACGAGGTGACGAACCAGGGGAGCAGTGGGCTATTCAGACATTCTATGAATGGGACGCTACGAATCTTGAGTACCCAACAGACAAACACTATATAAACAAGAGTGTTATTACTCCAAAAGCAGGTAGCTATTCTGTGCTACTCAGATGCGGTAACGTGAAACCTAACAAAGGTGGGACCTACGATAACGATTACCACTATGACATCATGGAGTGGGCAGGTGTTGAGTCAGAAGTCCAGGAGTCACATGCACAGGAAGGCACTCCAGAGCCACAGAGAAACGTCAGTCCTCCAAGTAATGTAGAAAGACGTGACCAAACACCACCTCTTCCACGCATGGACCCAACTCAGGAGAGGATTACATATCTCTCATGCCAGCACGATGCGTCTGAAATCATGGCGTCAGCTATGGAAGAGATCCTTATAGCTTGCAGACCTCCAGATAGCTTGAGCGGATCTGAAAGAATCGAGCAGTTCATGAATAATTTTGAACGTGATGCCTTGCCTTACATTGCCAGAGTAATACCTTTACTTACTGATGCTCTTGTTGACTCAGTGAAATCAAAGAATTTATTACCCTAGTTTTTCAGAGTTAGTCGAGGGGCAAAATGAAAGGAGAAGAAAGTGGTAACTAGAGTTAACAAAGATAATCGTTTAGAGATAATAAAATATATCACTGAAGAACTTAATGGATTGCTAGGAGTCGTGGGAGAAGATGATTGCGACTACCTAGACATGTATGATTTTTATGAGGTTAGAAATGAAGTTCAGGAAAAGTTTAATATTTCTTGGAATATGGCTGAGAGACTAACATTAGAAGTAATGAATACACATTGGTCAATGGAACTTACACCATTACTCCTTAAGGTAATCTTTGAGTATGGACGTTCTATCCAATATGATCTGAAGTTTTATAGGTATGAAGTGCGTCCAACTAGTAGAAGGGTATTCAATGAGTGAGTGTTCCATAGAATTAATTAAAAACAAATTAGATACCGTCAGGTCACAGGTATCCCTTCACGAATCAGGCAAGGGATACCAGGTGTCTGACCCAGAGATCCCTGAAGAGTATCAACTTATGACACGAGTCACTACCATACTGGATAGAGGGATTCCGAAACGTGAACTGGAGAAGTGGAAGATCCGCCAGGAAGATAGTTTCTTTTCGGACGAGTTCCGTAAACGATTCCGAACTGGTATGCCATACGAAGAGACAGTCACAATGGCACTTGCTGTTAAGGAAGAATCCAAACAGGCGAGCATTATCATAAGAGATACTGCGGCAGACTGGGGGAGCAGAATACATCACCTGATAGACAGACTCTCATATGACAGTAGCGTGTTTGTCCCAGAGGAATTCTCATACGCAGTGGATAAATGGTACGAATGGATCTCAGGAAACAATCTGTCCATCATAGCAACTGAACAGCCACTATACTTTTATGATGAGGAAACTCACGTTAGATACTGCGGAACGGCAGACCTGATTGCGATGACTGAAGATGAGCGCATCCTAATAGCAGACTATAAGAGTGGGGCGAGGATCTATCCTACTCACTCATTACAAAATTCTGCATACAGTATGGCACTCAAGCAGATACTGTCTGACCTCGATTACACAGGTCAACCCAGATGTGTGGTCATCAAGCTCCCGAAAACAACAGACGAAAAGTTTCTGGTAAGAGAATCATTTAACGTGGAGTGGCAGGAAGAAGTCTTCTATGCTATGGCTGAGAACCAGTTACTTGTTAAGTCATGGGAGTCAAACAGGAAGAAGTGGGTCCCTCTAAAGAAAGCGAAGGTGACCTCTGATGTATGACGATCCAGTGTGCAGACAGCTAGGACAATGCAAGTGGGATGTGCCGGTGGCATCAATACAGTGCTGCATGATGTATACGCCTGGCAAGCAAGTAGAGAAAAAAATTGACGAGGCTGTCCGTGAAATCAAGAGAGAAGTTCAACAGCTAAAATTCAATATGCCTGAACAAGATAAGCCCAAGAAGGTAAGTAGGGTGGAGCATGAGGATGTTGAGCCTAGACGCAGAAGTAGACGGAGGAGGAAGTAACTTGTTCAGACCAACAATAAATAAAAAGGGAACTATCATAGACATATCCTTTGTGGATGTAGGTCTATACTTCAGGGCAGAGAGGATATCAGAATCACTGGAACGTATCTCAGCAGAGATCACAGTCTCAATGGATATCACAAGTGACAGAGGCGTGAGACGTGAACGTATCCTCTGGTCAAGAGCGTCACTCCTGGACGACAGAAGTAAGGATGCTTTCGTTCAGTCACTCGAACATGCAACTGAAGACAAATCCCTCAGACCTATCAGCTACGATGAAGTAACTTCTGAGGCTTTCGGATGTATCATCTCGGCACATAGAGAAGGTGAGTCTGTAGAGGAACTATCTGACTTGTCTACTGCTACTGGGCGTGTGTTCCATCTGCGTCCGTTGCTCCTGTCTAAAGTTCCTAATCTAATCTGGGCGCAAGGCGGATCATTCAAGTCTTACTTCGCTCAACTCTGCTGTGTGTTCACAGACAGAGGATACTCTGACTACGGGTTATACGTTAAGGGACCTGCTAAAGCCCTGTATCTAGATTGGGAAGAAAGTTTGGACACCTTTAAACGTAGGATATTATCTATCCAGAGAAATTTGTTCCCTAATCCAGAGACATCAGGGATCTTGTGGAAGAAGATGTATCAACCCTTTGCGTCCTCTATCGAGGAGATATCTAAGATCGTCAGAGACAGGCAGGTAGAGTTCCTTGTGATAGATTCTATGAACCCTGCTCTTGGAGGGATGTCAATTGATTCGCAAGCAGTAGAGAAATTCTTTGAAGCACTAGGTGTTCTCAATGTCACAAGTTTAATTTTAGATCATGCTAATAGATCCCATGAGAGTAGTGCGTCAGGAACTCCTGCTATCTACGGATCTGCATTCAAGTATAACCGTAGCCGTATGGTCTATGAGATTAAAAAGAAACAGGAGTCTCTGGCAGGTGAGATACAGGTGGTGTTGTACCACCGCAAGACTAACGACTTTAAGATCCAGGCACCACGAGGTTTCAATATAAAGTTTGATATGAGAGAGGTTGAAGAAGAAGGTGACACAGAAGGATACAAGCTAGACCTGATTCATTCAGTCAAGTTCACTCCTCTCAGACTAGGAGAGGCAGACGATGAGTTCCTAAAGAGTCAACCACTAAGCGAGGTCGCAAGAGAACTGGTCGATGCTCATGGACCCACTGCTATAGGAGAACTTGCTGAGTCAATCGCTATGATAAAGGAACAGGAACTCTCTATGTCTGTGATGACAAACGTGGTGAGAGGTTCCAAGTTACTTGAACTGGATGACGAGGGAATAGTCAGCGTAACTTATAACCAGAACCCTCCCAGTAATGGATCACTGGTCAACCAACTACAAAGCATGGGAGCGGAAGTGGTCGAGAGAAGGGACCGAGAGAACTAACTAAGCTGTCAGGATTCGTTCCTGTGGAACCTTGAAACAAATGCAGAGAAAGAATAGACTGTCCTAACTTTAAAGACTAGGAGTAATCAATGAGAATAACAATACCAGGACTGCCGCCACGGGATGCGAGTCCTAATGCCAGGGTGCATTTCCATAGGTTATCTAACGTCAAGCGAACCATGAAGGATGTAATGATAGCCTCTGTGCTAGAGATGCCAAGCCAGGATAGACCCAATGAACCTTGGGATAAAGCTCACTTAACAATTACATTTAGAGCCTCCGATAAGAGGCGTAGAGACTTAGACAACCTACTCAGTGCCTCCAAAGCCTACGTAGACGGTCTGGTAGCTGCGGGTGTAATAGCAGACGACTCGTCAGATAACCTGTCTTACAGTCTCTATTACGAGAAGAGCAAGGAACATGCAGCCACCATCTTTGACATTGAGGAATCAACATGAAAAAATACCAGCCACTAATGGATATCGTTGAGGCTGGGCTTGACGAGAGGGTATCCGTAAAGAGTGTGCTTGTTACCGCAGGTGCTATAACGGTAGGAGCTATTATCTGGAGACTCGTGCAGAAGAGAAAGCGCGATGGAAACTGATTGTATTCATCATTGGCTAATTGAGATAGCAACGGAACCTAAAAGCAAGGGTCGATGCAAGAGGTGCCGTGCTACTAAAACATTCTCCAACACGCCAGAAGATATCAAGAGACTGAGAATCAATTCAGTCACTGGCGCGAGGGCAATGACAAGAGATTTAACATTTGGAAGAAATAAAACATAGTCGAATAAGGAGACAGGCATGACTACATTATTAAAACAAACTACTTCACTAGCGATTGGCGATGAATATAAGGTAAAAATAAACGGGAGAACCCTCTCGTTTTCGTTCAAAAATATTACTCCCTTAGAAGCTGAACATATGCTCGCAAGTTCACCAGGGAACAGAGCATCTAAGAACGAGGCTTTGAGCCGAATCATATCTGACATGGAAAGAGACGAGTATTATTCTCATCTTTGTGACCCTCTAAGATTCACCAGCAAAGGAGAACTAATAGACGGGCATCACAGGCTAATGGCAATCGTAGAGACAGGAATCTCTCAGGTAATACATTGCATATTTGGGTACGATTACGATGACATGATTGTTATAGACCAAAACAAATCCCGTACGATAGAAGACATTTTGAAAATCCAAGGGAAGTCTCACAGAAAACAAATAGCCCCTGCCATAAAATGGATTTATATAATGCTCAGTACTGAGACAGGTACAACACGACGCACACGAAGAAACCCTGGAAACAAAGACGGAGATCGTATAAGCCGATTCTTTTCAGATGACACATGGAATGCCCAGGCAAGTTACTTTGAACTTAATGTGAGAAAACCATACGGTCTTCCATCAGGTCCCTTGATTGCATTGAAACTTTTATACGACCGTATCAATCTTAAGCAAAGCCAGAACTTTTGGGATGGATTATTCCTTGGAAAAGATAATGCGCTTTATTCCGAAGGAGATCCTAGAAGGGCGTTGATCCGTAAAATTAGGAGAGAGCATGAAAAGGCATCGGCATCTAATGCAAAGGGCAGGGTGCAGTGGGATGAGTTTCAGTTACTAGCTTGGTTTCATTATACGTGGAAGAGAATGGAAACAGACAAACCAATAGATGTAATGAGAGCTAACAGCGACACTTACTGGGAGTGCTGGGAAGAGTTGCATGGGCTAGCTAAAAAATATTTCCCTATAGACTTTGGAGGAAGAAAGCATGTATGAATATAAAGTAAAGATTACCCGTGTCGTTGACGGTGACACAGTGGACGCTGAAGTTGACCTGGGCTTTGATACCTTTATCAAAGACAGGATCAGACTCATGGGCATAGATACTCCTGAGTCCAGAACCCGTAACAAGAAAGAGAAGGCACTTGGCTTGGCTGCCAAGGCTCGTCTGAAAGAAATCCTAAAGGAGAACAAGGGTAATATAATTCTACGCACCTCTAAGGAAGGAAAGGGAAAATTCGGACGGATACTTGGAGGACTACTTATTCTTGATAGAGAGAGCGGGCATCTGACTAGTATTAACCAGATGCTCGTAGATCAAGGATATGCGAGGTGGTACTTTGGCGGGAACAAAGCTGAACAAGGTGAGTGGACAAAAGAAGAAGGCGATTGTAACTGCGGTGGAAGGAAAGCACGACTGAGTCAATGTACTGGAACATGGTTTCGTTGGACACAAGACGGCTACGTAGAGATAGAGGAGTAGATTATGGCAGGATTCCCAAAAAACCTTAAGTTTTATTCACTAACTGAAACTCAGGACATACTTGGAGTCGGTCGTTCAAAACTTTGGAAAATGCTGAATGTAGATCAGGTTATCCCTAGTTACAGAATTGGCAGAAAAGTGCGAGTAAAGCATGAAGACCTAGAAGAGTTCATGAATTCATGCTTAAAAAAATCTAAGGAGTAGATTATGGTAGTTAAAGAAAATTTATCAGCAGAGGAAATGGCAGAAGACTTAGTTGAGTTCTTAGCCACGCAATTTAATGCAGGGTCAGGTGGCTGTACGTTTATAGAACTTCAGCGCAGATACGGCTCTCAAATGAAAGGAGATATTAGACTGGCTATTGACAATGCTGTGCTTTGGAGTGACCTTTCAGAAAAGTTTTGTGATGCGTTTGATAAGCTAGGAATCATGGATAAAGAGAGGGAACTAGGGTTAAAAGAAAAGAGGGCGCACCTACATCCTGTCCAGACCCAATTAGGTGGAATCCCGTTACCTTATCTTCTTGAAGGAGTTAGTATGTCGTTGCCCATAGCCAAAACAACAAAAGATTACAAGAGCGAAAAACTTCATTGGTTTCCCGTACTGTTTTACGGCAATAGCAAATGCCCTAAAGGGACTAAAGGGTGTCCAGAGATAGAGGAGTAGATCATGCAAGAACGTATGAAAGAAGCCATGAAAGAAGCTAAGAAGGCTGTTGATAAAGAATTTATGGATGTTCATAAGGTTGAGGTATCAGGCAAAGAAGGAATGTTTGAAATCAGTGTACATATGGATATGAGTTCTGTTGATCCAAAGTATTATAATATAGCCCTTCCGATAGTGCCATGGGCTGAAGCGCATGACCATTTCGATACAAAAGAGGTGGATGGCGTAGATATTATTCACCTTGAACACTCAACGCTTGCTGAGATTGCTCCTGATGCTCCGACAAAGTATCGCAGAGCCTTGGAGAAGATAGCATATTATATCAGAAGGGAAAATGGATACTCTTTCCCTCCTTACCATGTCGCAAAACCACAGGACGACGAAGGGAACAAAGATGCCATTTTCTTCTTATGGATAGGTAAAGATATTTACACTATCCAGAGTGATGCAAAAGCATTTATGACAGGTAGTTTTTCACGTGGACTTAGAGGAAGAGTCTACGGAGCATGTGTCTTCAGACCGGCTCCAACAGAGGATAACAGGGATTCCGTAGCCAGCCACTACTTAGATTGGATATGGATTCATCCATACGCACGAGGCGAAGGAATCACCCATGAGGCATGGTCTTACTTTGAGGAAAGGTTTGGTAAATTTGGAGTAACAACACCAGTAACCAAAGCGATGGTTGGATTCTTAACGAAGAGAGGTTGGTTAAAAGAGGAGTAGATATGAAAGTAGTAGAAAGAACAATCCAAGTAAGTGATGTGTATGATAGTAAAAATAATTTAATGGAAGACAAAAACCCGTTACGATTACTTTATCTTGACCTATACGGAACTGTGAGAAATGCAAGGAATCCTAGAGTGGGTATGGACGCAACAAACACCATTTGCAATGCGCTGATAAAAAAGTATGGTCCGCTTTGGATAGATAAGGAATTATTAATAAAAATGGAAGACATGAAAAAAGGAGAAGTGGATTATGATTGACTTAAAAGACAAGTATTTCCATATATATAAATGGAACGCAGAAGAAAAGAGGACAAAGATTAACAGACAAGGATGGGTTAGGGATTACGACCCTGAACAACACATCGCTCTTGTGCATTTTTTTAATTTCCTTGATGGTGACCAATCTCCGCAACAATATCTTAAAAAGGTTACAGAGGACTGGGTATTTTATGATACGGATGACGAAATGAATGAGGCTTATCTGGAGAGCCAGAGACTGAGCAAGGATGACGAAGACTGGGCGAGAAAAACCAGAGAGTCTAGGAAAAAATGGATAGAAGAAAATGCGATAGAGGAGTAGATTATGCCAACACGAAATGAACTAGCAACTCAAGATGCAGAATTTGATACTGCACCGTCTATAGAAGATTCACTAATGGAAATGGAAGAAGGGGATATCTTATTGTGGCGTGAACTTAAAGCAATAAAATATGTCTTGGCAGACATTTCAACGCATCTATCAAAGATAGCTGACAAGGAGTAGATTATGCAAATAGGAAAGCTAAGACCACAGATACTAACCGCCATCCTGTGTGCGACTATATTCAGTATAGTGACCGTAGTAGTGGGATTGCAGATGGGAGCTATAGAAGTCATCACCGCAATTATCGGTGGAATCTTTGGCTTCTTAGGTGGCGTGTCGCTCAAGGTTCTTGAGAACGAGTAATGTGGAGTCTATTAATACAGCTAGCAATCCTGGTTTCTATACTGGGGTTGGTAGGTGTCTTACTATACTCACTCGTTTAATGACCAGCGGTGGCTGGTTCGGCAATAGTTACCTCAACGTTATCCTCTATCGTGATATTGGCTCCCGTGACATTAGTGGCGATAGTAAATTCTTTAGTTGCAAACCCGTCACCCATGCCTACCTCGTTAAGTAACACCTCAAGAGTTCCAATTGTCAATTTTGAGAGGACACAATTTCCGCCTTTTGTCCACAAATTTTTCAGCCTTAAAAGCCCGACCTTCCCATTAACTCCGCTCGCAGGAGCCTGTATCCATATGCGGTCATACGTACCACCATTAGTGATCATCGCATCAGCCTGTTGATGTCCTCCACCGATACTTAACATCCTGCTGGTACCGGGACTAGGCGAAATTGACTGACCATCTGAGGCGTTGCCTCTAACCACGATTGTATGGGCTT
>Ga0208180_1000476_pt1 | contig 33720 bp, 56 predicted proteins | sample MalvireepMed_s16_FD_184241 | JGI IMG/M metagenome (GOLD analysis project Ga0208180, IMG submission 184241) | Marine viral communities from the Global Malaspina Expedition - Malaspina viral metaG DeepMed_s16 (SPAdes) (version 2) | ecosystem: Environmental > Aquatic > Marine > Oceanic | place...
CACACCACTTACACAGGCGGGTCATTCAAACGCCCCCGAGCCGTCCCATAGTTGGCACTTACCTAAACAGAATCCTTTGTCGTATAGTGTAGAGCAGTGTTGCGAATAGCCTCGCTTGACTATGCTATTGACTTGGTACTTCGTGACGCTTGGGTCGTAGTCAGCCCACTGCAACGACTCAATGTATTCGCTGATTCGCTCAGCGTGCTCGTCAAGTTGCGGGCCATAGATTTGTTCAACAGGTAGGAACCTGCGAAGGCGAGCGGCGAGATACGCCACGAGATTGAAGCGAGCATCGTGTGGTGGGTTGCTACCGACTTGGCAGGCCGCCTGTTCAAGGCACGGGAGAATCCGTATGTTGCCCATCTTCACCGTCTCAAACTGAACCGCTTTAGCGAAGGTGTTGAAGTTGCGTTGATGCACTTGTTCAATTGGTAAATCTACCCCTTGAGTACCGTACGCGTAAGCAGTGTTGCGTGAGTGTTCAGCCCTCTCACAAATCTCATCCCATGACCACGATAGTAACTCCTCGCTCTTGAGCGGGATACTCCACCGCCCGACATGTTGCTTGGCGTTGTATGAATTGGGTATGCGAATCATTCTCGCTAAGTCAAACGGTACAGTGGGGTCAATACAGCGTAAGCCGATGTTCTCCTTCCATCCGTTCAGTAGGATACGACCTGCCGCCTTGATGCGTGATACATCACCACCGTTAGCAGGGCGATGGGTCTTGGACAGGGTCACCCATACATGGAACCCGTTGCCGCTGAACCATACTGCGTGGTTGATGTCTTTCTCCATCAGCATTTGGTGTAGTCGGCGGACCTCGTCCACGACCACCTCACCGCTGACCTCATACACGGTGCTACCGCTACGAGCCTTACGGTCAAAGTCAAGCACGAAGTTTGGTACTACGGCTGTGTTGTATTCAGCCCTGTTACCTTGAGGCTTCACAGCGCGAAAACCATAGACGCTCATGTAAGCGCAATCTGCGTGTCGCAGGTTATTCCAGTAGCGCTCAAACTCAGTACGGTTGTGTACCACTTTACGGAACAGACCAACCTCACGAGGGAACTCAAAGCGTAGTGGCGACTCAGTCATCCTTTATCCCCTCGGTAATGTTAGACGCCTGTTCCTCAGTCAATGCCTGCTTGGCTTCCTGTGTGTTCCAGCCTTCCACCCACTCCATCAACTTCTGATAGATGCGAGCGACTTCTGTTGGGTCGTGCAGATAGACAGGGTCAATCGTGAATACGATGTTGAACCCGTCATGGTCGGTATCAAACCGGCGGCGCTTATCTCTCGCAAAGCCCCAGCGCACTGTGATTTTAGCGTTGTTGATTTGCGATTGTAGTACCGCCTGTACGAAGTACCGGAACTGCTTTTCCATTGTCGTCACGACACCGCCTCCCATGAAGCAGTCCTAACATACTTCAATGCAACTCCACAATGCCTACAAACAAACGGTGGAAAATAACCATAGTTAGCCTTTGACTTCGGCTCATGTTTACAATTCACGACACCGCCTCCATATCAAACGGTGTGTATATCGGACAATACTGCTGAAAGTCACACCATCCACACTTGAACTCATCATGGTTATTGAGAGTTACGCACGGTGTGAACTCTTCGGTAAGGTACGCGGTCAATAGTTTCACCAAACGCCTGTGCATGGCTTTCTCGCTCACCCCTTTTGTTTTCTCGTAGTGCCAATGGTCGGCCTTCGGGAATCGCCAGCCCCAGTGGGTGACGGTCTTACCGCGAATGTTGTCGGGCAAATCGTTAGGGTCGGCAATTTCCAGTAGGAACTTATAGTATGCCATTTCTCTACGCATGTCACTTCGCTTACGCGGGTGCCACTTACCTGTCTTCAACTCCATGAGCGCCAGCCCACCTTCGCCATCATCAAATATCCTGTCAATGATACCCACAAACTGAACCTCAATCTCCCCAAACTCGGGGACATCGTAAGTCACCCTCGCCTCCACTCGCAACTCGTTGCCGAGCGGCGAGAACTCTTCGGGCGCAGTGTGCCGTAGCCGTTCCATCTCGTGACGAATCAACCACTCACGGTTCTTCGCATAGGGTGCCGTGTAAAACGGCTGCTTCATGTCACGAGGGTCACGCCACTCGTTCTCTTTCATTTGGTAAGCCGAAGGGAACAACGCTTCAATCGCATTGTATGCTTTCTTTGTCTCACCTTTCAGCATAGCCTCACTCGCTACCTCAATGTTATCGTTGCCTTCCTCGCAGTGCATGTAGAATCGTTCAAGCGCATAGTGAACATCGTTACCGACAGTCATCGCCTCAGTTGATTCACGCTGTACGGGCAGGGTTTTGTCAAGCCATAGTTGTTGCAGGCACCAATCAACAGCACCGAGCGTAGACTTGCTAACTCGTATGATGGTCTTGTCGCCGGGCTTCCATGTGTAAGACGAGCGCGTCATTATGCCCACTCCTTTCTGAACTCGTACTCTCGTTGTTCCACCGCGCATTCCTCGCCACAAAAGAACCAATCCTTTTTGTGACCGTCTTTGGTTAGTTCGGTGATGATGTAGCATTCGGGTCTAAATATCTCTTGACCGCAACAGTCGCATTCAGTAATCAGATGATGAATACACATCTCGCATAGCCAACCGTTGTATTCGGTCTGCTCTAATTCGGTGCGCTTGTTACAGCACTCACAGTGGCTACCGAGACAGGTACAACTCATCTCGTCTTCGCCGCAGTAGGAGCAACCTCTCATTCGTGGGTCTACGCTCATTCTTCTGCCCCCGGCGCGTTTAGCAATCCTGTATAGACATCGGGCTTGGTGACCGGTCGCGGTTCAAGCGCACCCCAGTCTGCCAAATCCTGTTGTCCTTTAGGCATCGTCATCCGTGGAGCGAAGTCTGTCAGTTTTTTCTCAATGGTATTAGCCACCGTCAGATACTTCGGCTCCCCTTCACGGGTCTTTCGTTCACCTGCTTCTGCGCCCCTCTTGAGGCGTAGCCAGTTCAGTACTCTCTTCATTCTCTTCATTCTCTTCATTTTCTCACCAGTATTTTTTCGGAATAGCAGCGCCGGAAGCGGCATCTAAATCCCACTCCAGCGTGTCGTATGCTGATTTCAACTTGGCCTTGACAGCCTTGTTGATGATTGTGTTAGTGTCCAGCGTGAATCCCTCAAGGTCTTCTGTTTCGCGGAACGCCACGATGTCTGTCTCGGGTTTGCCAGCAGGCACACTCTTGACATACACCCACGATACACTGTCACCCTTTCCGAACTCGGGGCCTTCAATGTTATCGTTGTAGTATTTCGCCGCTCGGCTCGCACCGGACAGCGTCTTGTATTTGTCTATCGCCATGCCGAGTCGTGTCGTAGTACACACTTCACTCGGCTCAACTCCACCGTTCTTAAGCGAGGCGACAATCTCTCGCATCTCTTTTGTGACAGCAACCTCGTTGGCCCCGTCACAGATTAAATCAAACGCAGTCTCTTGCACCTGCTTGCTCAACTTGGATGCACTGCTCGCCTTCATAGCGAACCCTGCAACCTTCATGCGCCCCTCTTCGTTCTTACCGACATAGCGGTTCTTCGCTACGAGTAACCACCACGGCATCCACTCTTCAAGTTCAACGAACAACTGCTTGTTGCCTGTCTCATTTTGTATAGCGGTTGTGAGGTGAGCGGCGAGTGAATCTGCTTGGTCTCGTGGCACCTTAACGAAGGCGCTGTCAGTGTGACCGTACAATGTTTCGTAGCCACGGTTCTCGGCATACTTACTAAGCATGTGAATAGCCCTACGCCCTTCGCTTGTGATTGTTGTAGCGATGTCAGCATCAGCCCAGCCGAAGCCGGCGTGTGCCGTCATACCATACAGTGACGCCATGACTCGCTTGACTGCTTTCTCGGTGGTGCGCCATGCACCACGCTCGGCACTCGTCAACTCTTGGTCAACGGCTTTCGCCTTACACTCATCACGATAGTCAAACAGGTATGTGATAACCTCGGGTAGTAATCCCTTCTGTGTCTGCTCCCAGTAGGTTCCGTTCTCCATCATTTTGATTCCCGGCCCCGGCCCGTCACGCTTAGATTCGTACGACAGATTGTTACCGAGAATGATTGATGGGTACAGCCCCTTGAAGTCAAAGATGCCCACGCCTTGATGCCGACCACGAACGAATGCGAGGCCGACTTCTGCTCCTTGTAAATCCTCTCGCTCTACCTTCATACGGCTTGGTGCTTTCTTGTCAGTTCTACGCGATAATAACCCTCGCCCGAAGTGGCTGACATTAGCAGCGCTCTCAATGGTAACACCACACAGGCGTACCATCTCCACGAAGAAGTCGGTTACATTCTGAGCCTTGTCTATGTCACGAAGTAGGATTGCGTCAAGCAAACAGTAGTCTACGAACTCCGGCCAGTACTCGTTCCACCCGTTGAATACTGTCATGTCTTCAATCTCCTCGGTAAGTTTGCTACCCAACCCGAGCATCTCCGCTATGTCGTTCAACTTGCGTGAGGCTAACTGACCCTTACCGCTGTCCTTCCACACTCTCTCAAACCCACTACCGCTGTTGGCAGGGGCACTCGTGTCAAAGCACCAGCGACCTACGATAGGTTGCACGGTGTAGTCAGTCATACCATCTCGGCGGACATAGTGGTCTGCCCCCTTACGAGGTCTGCGCACTACGCCGACAGGGGACATGCGCTCCGGTCTTGGGAACTGTGTCACCATGTGTGGGAAATCAAAGAACGCGCCACCGTGAGCAATCAGCATATCGGGGTCACCCTTCTGCATGAATGCGATGAACGCCTCTTGCATATCTCGCTCGTTGGAGAACAGACGCAGGTCGTATGTGATACCACGAATTGTTCGTTGGGTAGGCGTGTAGCGGGTTCCTTGAAGCGGGGCGTGAACATACGGACAGTTGGTTGTCTCGTCAGCCCACGCGAATACCTGTGGTGTGTTGAGCGTGTTGCCCACAACAGCGATGACCGTAGTGGCCCTCGTCTCGGGGTCGCACTCAATATCAAACCACCACTTGCGCGGTGTCCATCGTGGCATCTCCGCATGGTTGTCAATGAGATACCTGTCGGGGAACCGAATGTCCGCTTCCCATGTCTTGTTGAACATACCACGCATGTCTGCAATATCCTTTGGTGTGTTGACTACCATACACTTGAGTTGCTCCCCGTGAAGACCAACAGCCTTCGTGTCGGGTTCGCACTCACTACCGGGGTAACGCTTCATGGCGTTACGCACTTGGTAATCCGGCGCGTTCTCCGGTATCCAAAAGTACGGCTTGTAGTCGTCTCGGATATGCTCAACGAGGTTACCATCGGAGTCACGCCATCGTGTATAGACATGGGCGACATCGCTACCGCCGGGATAGAATTGGTCGCAAATCATTCAACCACTTCCGGTAATGCTCCCCATGTATGGCACCTACTGTTCGTGCTTACTACCTCAAATCGCTTTGGTCTACCGACCATCAATTGACTTAGTATCTGAGAGTTACGATGCAATCGTTTGTTGTGTGGGAATGTTGTCTTGATTGTGAAACTCAACTCACTCGCTGTCATTGGCCCGTGTTCAAGTAGCACTTCGTGCATACGCTTCAACAGTTTTTGGTTGGTCCGCGACCCCATTTTCTTAGTCATCTGTTGCACCTCTCAAGCCCCCTGTGGTATCACTACTAAAAGACACTCTCGCTCGGTATGATTGAACGCTAATATACTACCGTCACCTGTGTAGATTTCGCAGGCTCCAGCAGGCAGTGCGCTGAGTAGTTGTGGTAGCCACGGCCCGAAGGTATTGGATACCTCAACGGGCGGCCCGTCTGCGTTGTGCAGGTCAAGAGCCACGCTCATCTGTGCGTCAGTCTTGTCGCCACCCGTGATGGTTAGTTGCTCTTCATGGAACTGCGCGACATAGACTTTGTCCTTACCGACTACTCTTTGCATTTGTGATACAGGTACGAGGCTACTTGTTTTGTCAAGCAACCCGTAGCAGTTGAGTGCTTCACCGGCCCACGATTTCCAGTCGGCGTCAGTTGATTCAGCGACCAACTTCGTGACGGTGGGTAGCGCCATAGCACTACGCACAGTGTCAACGGTTGGTAGTGTGATTTCGGTTCCGCCGTTGGATAGGTGTAGAGGTCTCTTGCTCTTCTGCCACATCATGATATTGTTACCATCACACGCTCGTAGGAACGCTGCGACTTTGCCGATGTCGGATATGATAAACTGACCCGGCTCATCCACGGTAGCGCTGATGCGCTGCGTGAAGAAATGTGTCGGCATGGCTACGCCACCCACGAGGCTGAACTCCTTAGCGTCAAGTATCAAGTCATTGACATTCCACCCGAAGGATAGAATGAACTTACGCAACTCGTCCTTATCTACGCTGATGCGTGTCATTCGTTCACCTCCAATAACCCGTTACAGTGCGGACAATGTGCTTTGTGGATGATGGATTTTGCGACAGGCTCAGTTGAAGATATACTCACAGTAGCAGTTGGCCCCTGTGATGGGTCTTCCTTTTCACGCATGAAAACTAACTTACCTTTCTTCGCTTCATAGTATCCCGATTTTACTTTGTCGTAATGATTGTATGCAGTCGGTTTAGATGTACCTGTTAGTTCCATATAATGAGCAAGCGTCTCGCTTTTTATTACCCAACTATAACTCACTTCGTGCTTACTACCAACATCGCCTGTGGTTAATTGTCGCCGCTCGCAACGACTAATCGCTGAGTCAAAATCTCGCTTTATGTCTGCTATAACTTGGTCGTATGAGTCAAGTGGGATAACTCTGTATCGCTTGCTCACTCTTCGCCACCCCCGAAGGTAGGGGGGTTCTGTCGTTGATGCAACAGCGCCTTACCCAAGTTCACTGCTTCGGGTGTAACGAGATTCATGCGTGCAGGTATAACCAGCAAACAGTCACAGGCGTCACAGCATCGTGCGTGCTCAGTGTCGGTCGGCTCTACGAGAGGCAGCGCGTTGTTGCCACCCTCCCAAACCACATTACCATAAGCGTCACGCCTAACTTCAATGTCCTTGTTACAGATGCAACACTTCACTCTTCCTCACCTCGTGATGCCTCAAGCGATGCTAACACATCGTTGTTGTAGTGTGCTTTGAGTCGCTCATGTACTCCTTCTATACGCAGTATAGTAATCATGCGTTCTTGACTGCAAATCTCCAATAGCGCTTCATCAAACATCTCATCGGTCACCCATGAGTAGTCGTCCTTGCGAGCAGTGCTGTACTCCCACTGACACTCATCAACCGAGCAGTGTTTGTGAATGCTACCGCTCGTCTTACGAGTGATGATGGTATCCACACCACCGCAAAGGGGGCAACCCATGTCTCGCTCGTACTGTCGCTCTTTCCATGCTGTCGGGTCTTCGCTCACAGACTCCCCTCCGAGAGTTCCGGTAGCCCGTGAAAGACATTCGGTGCGTCCGGTCGTGTTACCCCAACGAGCCTGCGCTGTCCTTGCAGGTCAAAGTTGGTTGCGCTCTTAGTGAAAGTCGCCCAGTAATTGACGACACCTGTCTTACTGCCGCCATCGTCTCGCTCCTCTTCTGCTGTGTAGTGGATGATTTGTCGTACCTTGTTCACGAGATTCTTTTCGCAAGCAGGCTTTGTGTTCAGTGTCTCCTTGTTGTTCTCAAAGACGACTTGCTCGTGCGTCTCAAGGTACACCTTGACACCAAGCGACATGAGTGTAGTGCAAACAGCAGTCAGTTGGTGGTAGCGTGTGTGACGAATCTGCCAGTTCCAGCGATTGCCCACGAGTGATTGTGGGTTCACCGCCGCAGCGATACCATCGGGTGCTGACCCTAAGTCTGCGATTTTCATACAGTTGGTAGCGACTTCGTTCCATAGGTCAAGACCAGTGACAACGAACCACTTGAGTTGAGAGCCTTTGTAGTCGGGCTTGCGTTGTTTGATAGCCCACTCAATAGCAGTGCGTCCAATGTCCATGACTCGGTCGTGAGTAGCAGGGTAGTCGTATGTAGTACGACCCTCCCCACTCATCTCCCACGGGGTGAGGCAACGAATGTTGTGTAACTTGTCTCGGTGGTGTGCGCTACGGCAGGCCGCAGCCCCGCTGTCAAAATCAACAGCGAGAATGCACCCACCTTCCTTGATGTCTTGCTCAGTCAGCGCGTTCATCACGCACCCCGTCTTCATGGTACCCTCTTCACCCCACGCAAGAATGAGCGTGTGGTTGTGGTTGTCGTCAAGCGCCGCCGATTCAAACTCGTCCCACATGCTCTTCTGTGCTTCGGGTGAGATTGTAGTAACGGTAGGTAGGTCATCAACCACCGCTTCACCTGCATCGTCTGCGTCTTTCATCGCTGCGAATCCGCCGCTCATTGTGAACCACCGCCGTATTGGTCAAGTGATGTGTCGCCACCTTCGCCAGCCGGAATCACAAGTCGTGGTACAGCATAGACGCCGAGTGCGTTGATGCGTGGTACTCGGTCAATCTCATTACCGCTGTCGTCTTTGATAGGTCGTGTCCCAAGTCTGCCGAATACGAAGACCGTTGATTTGTTAGCGTAAGGTAACCATCGGTCACCATCTCTGTAGTCAAGTGCATGGTTCTCCTTCACAAGGTGACCGTGCATGATACAGGACACTTCGCGGCGAGGCCCGTCCGGGTTCTCTCGCTGTAGGCTGAACGATGATATGCTCATTGGATAACGCATACCCGATGGGTCGTCACCATAGGTGTCTTCCCAACCTTCGCGGTTGACATAGGTTACCTTACCCTTGATTACTACGAGCGGTCCAATAGGATTAGGGATACCCGCAACCATTTTGCTACCAGTTTCATACAACTCACCCAAGTCGGGTAGGTCACAGTACATCTCGTGGTTAGGCCACATGCGTTCCGGTGCAAGCAGGGTTCTGTCCGCTTCGTCCACGAAATCATCCGTGTATCGGATGGTTGTTTGGAACTTGTTTGCTGCTGTCACGAATGATATATCCGTCTGTTGGTTCTCTCGTGGAGGTCTCACTTTCACCCTGCAAGGTACGCCGATGGCTACCGGGAAAGATGGTGGCCCTTCGGGGTCGCCAACTCGTATTGCCCATAGAGCGATGTTGTCATTGAAAGCCTCGGTTGTGTTACCGAGGAAGTAGTAAGTGCGTGACCACATGCTCGGTCGTATAGGCTTCCCGAAAGAATCCCACTCACTATTCGTCTGCAACATAGCGAAGTTCAGCGCACCATCACGAACCAACCACCACGGGTCATCCCCTTCGGCGCTCTCTTCGGTCTGTCTCACGCTGTCCTTGCTCTCAAGCATCCAGTGTCCGTTCTCAACATACGCACGGGCCACTAATCCGTTCGCAATAGCAACGCCCATGTCTTGACGCACAGCATTGATTGCTGTCTGCCTGTCTCCAGCACGCTTGTCTGCTACTTTCTTGTCCACCCCGATAAACCAACCAACGAAGTCAATCGTGTTACCGCCACTCATTTTACGAGCGTCAATAACCACGAAGGTTTCCGCTGACTCCTCAAGGAAGTCTCCGTCTTCATCAGCCGGGCTATCAATCCCGAGATTCTCTCGTAGGTACACGATGAACTCAGCATACGCTTCTACCAGCGTCTTGCTATTGTTCTCCGCCCACCAACTCAACCTCTCGGTCACGCCGTCCGGCCAATTCATTCCATTCTCATTACTCTCTGTACTATTCATACTATTCAGTTCTCCTGTGTAACCACCGCTGAGGTGACTTGTAAAGCGGCCACGAAGTAGTCAATAAAGTCATCGCTACTTAACGGCCAAGTCGTTGCTTTCATTACGAAGTCTCCCCAAACGGAGGAATATGATGTGAACTGCTCAGCGTCCATGCCGAGCGTGCGTACGAACTGATGCAGGCGGCGAAGCATCTCCAAGTTGGATAGCCCCCCTTCTGACAATCGCTTTAGTTCAACGCGTAGTGATTCGTAGTCGCCCATCGCTACCGATAGGGCGGGATTAGATAGGTCACGAGACAGGCCAACGAGCCTCTCGTGTAGTGCTTCGGGTTCTTTGGCGGTAGATTGTAGTAGGTCTACGCACTGCCGTAGGTCACCACCTGTGGCTGAGTGGAGTAGGTCGTAAGAGTCTGTCCACTCGTGAGGTATGTCAGCCCCCTGTGATACGAGACGAGCCATGAGGTCAGCCACTTCTGCTTGAGTGTACGGCGCGAACTCATAGGTTACGCAACGAGATTGTATCGCAGGGATGATGGCAGGCATTGAATTGACTGCGAGTATGAACATAGTCTTGTCACTATATTTCTCCATCGTACGGCGCAGTGCTTCCTGTGCAGGCTTCGTTAATCCGTCAGCCTCATCAAGGAATATCATTTTACGAGACACCCCGATAGGATTGATGCGAGCCGCTTGTTTGATATTGTCACGGATGAAATCAATCCCTCTCTCGTCTGACGCATTGAACTCATGGAAATTGGTGGCGAGTAAGTCTTCGTTCTGTCCGAACATCTCACGGGCTAAGACTTCCGCCACGGTAGTCTTACCCATACCCGGCGACCCAGCGAAGAGGAGTGCGGCAGGCGCATTCCTTGACAAGTTCGTGGGACGGGATACAGAGTTACCCTTCATCCATCCTTTGATGTCTCGCTTCAATTTCTCAAGACCAACTAATTCCGATATGGTTGATGGCCTGTACTGTTCTCTCCAAACTTCTGCTTTTTCCGGCATAGTTGGTCTTTAGTGGTAGTTGCTTTAAGTACTGAACCACTTTTTCAGTTTTGGTTTTATTGGTTTTCTTGATTCTAATTAAGTATCTATAATAGTATTCTAATGTATAGATTAGAAGTTAGAAAACCGAGAATACCTCAAACAGTTCTTCGTGGCTCAAACCCCGTAGGGGTTTGTCCAGCATTTTCGTCAGCCTATCCATGTTTTCTTTGTCCTTGACTTGCTCTCTCACCGGTGAGAGGAGATGTAGTAAGCGCCGCAGTTCAGTTTTGGTATGGATATGACGATGCTCTATGCCTTTACTCTTGAGCCATGTCTGTAAATCGGGTTCAAGTTGCGGGGACGCTATCGCTTTGCGAACAGGGGTGTAGCCGAGCATAGCCTTCGGCGTGAAATGGATAGTACAATGGAACCGGCACTCCCGCGCCAGCCATCCAAGAAAGAAAGACTCGTGGTCACTCACTGCTTATCGCAAGCAGGTCTCCCTTTTGAATCGTGTCACTGATACCGAGTGACCCGTCAAGGCGCACGATTTTGGGGGATACGAGTACAGAATCGTGGTACCCGAAGGCTAAACACACGAGAATTACACCGAGATTTTCAACATCAACCCATCGCGAAGTGAGATAACTTTGCAGGCGAGGGACGCGTAGTATGTCGGGAGGGCATCTGATACAGGCGACTTGCTCTGCGTCAAACCCATCCATGATAGATAGACACACCTCACCCTCACCGTCTATGGTGCGAACGCGGGTAAGAAGTAAGGGGATTTCAAACAGTGAGTCGGGTGCGATGTAGCCACCCATGCCTTCGCTGTCAAAGTACGCAGCGTCAGCGTCAATTAGTCTAAGTGTGGTACTGCGTGGCAGGTTACGCACGAGAGAAAGCAGGTGAGAATGGTCGCGAATGAGTCGTGTGTTGGTCGTTCTTTCAGCGTATGAGAGTGCCCAACACTGAGGTTTGTTAGTGCAGTGCAGGGTATCCATGACTACGAGTCGCCCGTCTCTCTCTTCTGCTTCTGCTACTATCTCATCGCAATCGCATAGCCCTTCTACGGGTGGATGGATAGCCCAGCGCTCACCCGACCTGCGGTACACCCACTCTCCGTCAGCGCTACGATGCACAAAAACACGGGCGCCTTCTACCAAATCGTATGCAGTACGCTCGTAAGGGGGGTGCCATTTCACCCATCGCTTGTACACTGCGGGGGTAAAATGCTGACCCGCTGTGAGTTCATGCGCCTTCGGTAGCGTCTCCTCCAGCGCACTCTTGACTACGGCACCGATGCCGTGGAAGCGTGCGGCCTCCCGTATCCTTGTCGGGTCGTAGCCACTACACTTTGCTATGCACCGAAGGAACTTACCCTTACTGATGGGCGGGTACTCACCGAGCACCCTCGCCCATAGCAGGGTAGCCTCTTCACGCCCGACCCGTGTGAATATAGTCTCAACAACACGAGCCTCTTCGTCTCGCTTTTGCAGGTCGTAGAGGAGCAGGGTGGCTTCGGGTATAGTCAATCGCAGGGGCCACTTCGGTCGCACAGGTGACTCGCTTGCGAGCAGGGGTACGAGAGGGTTGCCCGCTTGCACTACAGAAGAGAGTAGTTCGTCCCACTCTTCGCCGAACACACCCACGCACCGACCGACTATGGACATCAGCCGGTCGGCACCCATCACCCTGTGCCCGTAAAGGAACTCGGCTATGTCCGCAATTTCGCTCGCCTCGCGCGCGCGCGCGAGGGTACGGATATGAGAATAGAGAGAACTGACCCCTTTTTCGGCGTCTCGCCGTAGTAATGTAGCCAGCCGTGAGGCTTCCATAAGAGAAGCCATCGCACGCATCACCACTGTAAGTCATCAAGGTCACAGCGTAGTGCATACGCCACCAATTCACGATGCTCGTTAAGCCATTTCAGCCGAGGCCGAATCTCCATACCGAGAACGGTCTTAGTAGCGTCTTTGATATGAACAGGGCGCACAGTAGGTAAGTCATTTATAATCGCATACGCCCACAGGCAATCAGCGAAGAGAGAATGCAACAGGCGTGTCATTCCTCGTTGTTGTAGTGTGTAGCATAGAGCGAGCAGGTCACTCGTGTCTTCGGGAGGTACGCTGAGGTAGTCACCAACAGCACGCAGTCTAACCTTTAGGTGGTCTTGACCCTGTGCATACAAGGCTACTACCTTACGCTTAGTCTCAGCCCTTGTTGCGCCGGACATTGACTTCCCCCCAACATGGATAACATAACCTGCGTAGTGGATGAACACGGCCGCTTTGAGAGCATCGTCTGCATCTCATTCGCCTGCCCCCTCGTCAAGAGCGCCAGTTAGGCGTAAGGCATTCTCCTTCGCCGCTCCGTCTTCCAGCGCTCGCCCTAACTCACGGTACAAATCCTTCGCTTCATCAAGTGTTAGCCGCCAACCCTTACGGGTCGGGCCGGGCTTGTCGTGTATCTCGCTACGCCACTCACGCAAGTCAATAGATAACTTCGCTCGGTGTTGGACGAGAGAGAGCCGAGTCTCGTACCCACGCCCTCTCTCGCCCTTTGCAGCCCACACGCCATAGACAATCTCGCTCACTCAACCACCAGCGTTACCGACAGGTGGTTGCTTTTTAAGACCCACTGCGAACCGCCGCTTGGTTTGGTTCGTGTGCCGTCCGCTGTCGTTGTGCTTGCGTTGGTGTTATAGAATCGTGGGTCGTTGCTCAATAGCATACCGACTGTTACTGTGGTAGGTTGGTTGCGAGGCGCTCTACGCATGGCTTTGTTTAGCCTCTTGGCTTCACGCCAGCGCTCCTCCCAATCGTCAAGCCACATACCTATCAGTTCATGTGTGGAGCAAGGCATAGCGAGTTCGTCTAACATACGCGCCATAGTATCAAGCATGGCTGAGTGTCGTACCCTTTTGATACGAAGCGGGTGAGTGTATTTCACCTTACTCATTATCGTCAGCCTCCCAATGGATAACATGTTCAACTCTAATGGCTGTGCACCCGTGTTCCTTTGAGTGCGCTTCGCACCATTCATGTACTTCGCTAATAGTATAGAGTTCCACCCCATCTATACCGCAGTAGTAACAGATTGGGTAGTAAGCGCGTGAGTACCAATACTCACCGTTATTATCACAAAGCACGCCACTCATTCGCACCACGCTACCATGATAGATTCGTTATTCGCGCAACCTGTGCATTTGCGTATCAAATACACCTTGCCCTTGTAGATTTTGTTCCCCGAACTCAACTTCCACTTCGTGCTTTTCTTGAAGCGCGTACCGCAATCCGGGCACACGCAATCTCTGCACATACAAGGTTGGTAGTAGTCTTTAGACTCGCTCATTCAAATACCCCCCAAGCGACCAGTCATCATCCACTCACGGTGGTTAGCGTCAATGTAAGGGAACGCTTTTTGGATAAGTTCTCCTTGATTGTACTTGAACAAATCCGGCCCAAACAATTCAACGCTCACCGACAAGCCTGTCTCCTCGCACTCGCCTTTGAAAGTGTATATATGCACACCGTCCGGGTAGGTCTCTTCGTAGCGGCATTTCAGAAAGTGAGTCATTGTGCATCACGCTTCCTATCATCACGCCAATAGTCTACGATAGACGAGTTCAATATCTCTCTACTCCAAGTGTTCAAATACCTAATAAGCGGGTTCTCGCTGTTGAGCATGTCCTCATAAATCTCGGGGTCTAAATCAGCGAGGTATGCTTCTGTGTCGCCATGCTCTACTATTAAATCATGCAACCATCCTACAAGGCAACGGAAAGAATTACCGTTACCTGTTTCATCCACGAAGTCATCGCACATTCGTTCAAATGCTTCATCGCAATCGTTAGGGTCGCATTCTATGAAAGGCATATCACCATACACATTCCCTTGTGGCACACCGCCGCAAGAGTGGCATAACTCAAAGTGTTCAGCGATAGCCCGCCAATCCATTTCTTCTGTGCATAAACAGTCTATTATCTCTCTCACTATCTCACTCATTCGCTCACCTCTTCTATCTGTGCCCAAATGACTTGCGACTCAGTGTCGCTCGCAGGTCGTATCCAACCGTCCACCAAAACGAACGGTGTTGATTCCGCCTTTACCCGTGTGATGGGGTAGCACCCTTCGGGGTATGGTATTCCAATCTCGTCTTCAAACCATCCGATTTTGTAGGTCGGGTTAGGGTAGCCGCTTTCTTTAATCCAATGCTCGTTCATGCCTTCCACCATCTTCACTATATCTGCCCTGCGCTTTCGCCCTTGAGCCTCCAACGCTTTGCGAGTGAACTCCTGTGGCCTGTATCTTCCCGGCGTGAGACCTTTCGCGATGTCGTCTCGTAGGTCTCCCACTTCAAACTCCGCTGTCTCAATGAACCATTGGTCTAACTTTGGTACCCTGTTCATAGCAGGGTACACTTCCTGTCTAATGATTCCCAATAGGCCAGCGATGATTTGGCGTGACCTGTCATAGAAGTCAGCGAGTACCATGTTCTCTTCCATGCGTCTCCCTTCGTATGGGGTGAGACAATCGTCACACACCTCATTATCAAAGTTCATGTGCGTATTCCGAATGTCGCATCTCACACAACGAGGGAATGATGTATCGCTCATTCGCTCACCTCTTTCAAAGGGAATAACCAATCCGCGTGTATTTCAAGTGTTTGCCAACAGACACCTATGCTCGCATCATGCTTTCGCTTAACCATGTGTAGAACTTCTCTCGCTTGGTCGCGTGTAAGGTTGGGCCTCACAGTCAGCACATCTTCAACGCTCCACATAATCATTATTCTATCGTCATCACTCATGAAATCACCAATCCCCGCAATCATCACAGAGAGTTAGAGAACCCTCTTCACGCCTGTTGGTCTGCCAACCTTGCTCGGGGTCATCTTCCGATGCCTCTTCGTACTCGTAACTGCCAATGCCGCAACGCGCGTGGACAATTTTGATAGGGTATTTGATTTCACCCTTAAGGTATATCCCAATGCCCCTCTCGCTACCCATAGTCTTCTCGTCACAGTCAATGAGAGCGTCTATGAAAGACTGACCTGTCTTGACTCTACCTGTTGGTGTTAGCATAGAAAGGCATTTCTCGGGTGCGTTCATTCGCGCTAATAGAGCGAAAGCATCCATACCACCGAACTCACCGTAGCCCTCGTAGTTACCCTCTTCAAAATGCTCACCACCGAACTCTTCGGGCATCAGAAGCGCTACTCTTTCCACGCCATAATACTGCTCCTCGCACTTGAAGCATTCAAAGTCGCTACCTCCGCTAAGGATTTGCTGACCGCAGTCAGCACAAAGCCATGAGAACTGACCCATCAAGCATCACCTTCAATCCGTGGCGCAAGGAAGTATTGCCAATTCACCATGTCGTCTATGCTCTCTATGAGTAGCGGGTAATTTTCCCCGAATGATACCTTGAAGGTCGTGTGGTTTTTCTTAGTGATTGGTTGTTTCTTCGCGAGACCCAACACATATTGGTTGCTGTATTGAGCGGCAATCTCTTCGCCTGTGTATGTGTCTGTTAGTTTGTACTCTCTTGAGAATGACTCTCCCCCAGTTGTCCAATACACACCGTTCTCTCTCGTTCTCAAAGTGATGAGGTCTGCTACATCGTCCATGCGTTTGCATGACTTAAGCCAAGTGATACTGTCTATCTCAAAGGTTGTCATTTCCTTACCAGTAAAGTCGGGTATGTTCGGTACTTGCACATTCTGTCTGTCAAGCCCTCTAAGCATTGACTCGCAGTTGTCGTTCACGATACGCAATTTACCTGTATCTGATTCCACTACGATAGTGATATGCGATTCGGTTTTGTCAATACACTTAGCCAACTTACCCAACTCAATGCCCATCATCTCTTCGTAGCCCATGTCTGATTTATTGTTACCTCCGCTGTCTACACAACCGGGTGTCTGTATTCCTAACATAGCGACATGACTTGGGTCTACTACGCGACAATAGAACCCAACATCTGTGAAGTAAAAGGCTGCCTCGTCAACAAGGCAACCTAACAAATCAATGACGCGCCGTAGTATAGGTGTCTCTATGCGATACCACCATTGGTTAGTACCGCTATCAAACCCAACTTCAATGCCCTGCGCGGGAACTTGCCCGATGGTGAATTGCCCGTAGTCTTTGGGTTGGTCGTCATCAGAAGGAGCGATTGGTGGTAGTATGTTACTCATTCACTGCACCTCCTTGTGGTCTATGTGTGTGCCTTCGTCAGCGCCTTTACCATGCTCTTGTGCGTTGTTCATCTTTGAATCCATCTTTGACTGCGCTATGTTGTCCCAATTGTATTGGCGGTACCTGTTGAAGTCACCCTCAATTCCCGGTGGTGGCGCAGGCTCAACGCGCTGCTTAGCAAACTCGCCTGTCTCAGTATTCCACGCCATCTCGGTCTTGTTCCACGAAGGACAAATTGTTGCCCACATCTTACCCCTGTGGTTTGAGTGACCGAGGTCGCTCGTCTTCCATACCCAACCGAACGCGCCGGAACATTCCCCACCGTCACACGGACACTCGCCGTTGGGTAGTTTCACTCCATCTGTATTCATGTTCATTCGCTCGCCTCCTTGAGGTCGTCAAGGGTAGCGTCACCGTTGAGGAAATCCTTTACCACCCTATTGAGGGTGACGAGTTTTGTTACCTCGTGCATGATGTTGATGCCCGGTGTTGGTGTTGGTGTTGTGTATGGTTGGGTCGCTCGTTCGGATGGTGCTTTGTTACGGCGTGTTACCCATTCAATAGAACCTTCGCGGTCTAATCTGTACAGCCTTGATTTGATGGACGCTACACTGCGCCCATGCTTTTCCGCCATCTCTTCAACAGACATACCACTCTTCACTTCCTTGATGAGTTGTTGTGATTCCGCGGGGAACCACTTGAGTCTTCGCCTCTCCACTAATTCGTGTGGCTGAGGTGCTTTGTGTGTATCGTTATCAATATAATCGTAACTCATTCGTCCACCACCAAGTATGCCATATCTTTGTTATTCTTCGCGAAGAATGTCCATACCAACTCCACCTTTTGCGGCTTAGTTACACAAATATATTCCACTGTGAACCACACAGTTCCATCGTGGGTTTTGTATTTCCCTGTAGGAAATTGCGCACCCAAAGCGATGAATGCTTTGTCACACACATCAAACATATTCGTTGTGTTTGATGTGCCGCCACTGTTCCTGTTTGGTTCCGTTCCTTTATCCGTTCTCATAGTCTCTAATTCTGTTTCCATAGTTATCTCTCCTTGTGAGTTGAGGCGAGGGGCCGCGAAGCCCCCCACCCGCTCTCCTTTGTTTTACCCCTCAAGCGAGGAGTAATGTTTCCTCCACTGTTGGGATTTCGTGTAGTGCTTTCATTTGGTTCTTGCCAAGACCGACCTTCAATGGTGACGAGATGATGTTACCCTTGTCATCATAGACGGTGTTCTCTTGAATGAACTGCGCGACCTTTGGTAGGTCTGCTTCGCCGATTTCAGTTGCACCTGTCGCTTCCATGTATGCTTCGTAAGCGCTGTTACAGATACCCATGAATAGGTTGTTGGTCTGCTGTAGTTTCTTGGTAGTGCCGTCAATAGACAGGGAATTACCCGCCATCTTCTGCTTACCATCAGCGCTTGTCCACTCCGGTTTGTGTGTAAGTGCTCCGGTGAAAGACTGCATAGCGTGATACACTGAGCCTTTCTGCTCTTGTGTTACCTTCACGAATGGTTGGTCGTGACCGCTTGCTCCTGTTGCTGGATTAACGAACCCGCTACCAACGACTCTCCATAGGTGACCTCGCTGGAATGTTGCATTCTTGTTCTCGTCAACCTTGACGGTTGGTAGTGAGAGAATGTTCAACTTGTCTGCCGCGACTGTAAGTTTGTCAAACAGTTGCACATCAAGAGGTAGGTGTGCCATGAGTTCTTGGTTCACGAGCCACTGCTGAATCTCCGCAGTAGCGTCAACGATAGTCTCGCCGAACTTGTCCCAATCAATGTCAGCCATTACGCCGTTCTTGTGACGCATGCGAAGTATTGTGTCAATGCCGCCCATGCTTGCGAGGTTGTTACAGTAGACACGAAGTGCCTGTGCTTGGACAGACAGCGCGCCGCTACCATCAACGCTGTTGTGGATAGCGAAGCCGTACTTGTAAATACCATCAAGTTTGTCAATCATGTTGCCGAACGCGCTGGTGTCAAGCCACTTGTGACCTGCCGCCTTGTTGCGCTCAGCCGCAATCTTACGAGACTGTGCTGCTTGTGATACATCAATGTCAAGACGAGCCTTAGCCCCTTGATTGTACGAAGTGACATGAGTTTTGAGGTCATGTTGGTCTGCGTACTTCATGATAGGGTCAAAGACAGTTGTGTGTGGTAGCAAGCAGTATGAATCGCTCACTGTACCTAAGCACGCGCCGCCCGGCATCTTGTCTGTAGCAAGTTCGGGGTTCATGATGTGATATGCTGTTGGCTTACCGTTGTGATTAACGACCTTCACGGGAACTGCTCCCGACTCTTCGTCCGCTTGTATCATGATGTAACCCGGCACCTTCTGTGGGATAAATCTCCACGGTACTACTGCCCTGTCACGACCGCCGGCAAGGAGCGCGCCGCCCCATGCACTGTCTATGATTTTCTTGCTCTCACCCTTAACATCTGTCTCCACTATACCGGGGACATGTGTCGGTGCAAAAGCAGGCACGCTGTCATCGTTCTCATCACTGTCAATGTCCACCACTGTTGGAGGTGTGATGACTGTCGCAGTGACTATGCCCTCGTTGCCTGTCTCCGGTGTGTAGCCACTCGCGATGTTCTCCTCGTCTAAGACAAGTTCGGGTATCTCTCCCTCATCATCAATGTCTTCAACGATTGGTGGTAGCGCCGCCGATAGCGGTGGTACAATGTTCCCGACTGATTCCTGTGCCGCTTGCTGTATTCCTGTGGCCTTTGCCTCGTTGCTCTCCTTCTGCTCCTTCACAAGGTGGCGCAGGTTTGCTTCCTGTACTCCTTGCTCTACTGCATCTACGAACTCTATATCGTTAGGGTTCGTGGGTGGCAACGGGGATAGTTCCCCACTAAACACAAGCGCAGGGTCAAAGACATTACCGTCTATCTCACACTGTTGCATCGTGTATGCTGTTCGTTCTCCGTCAGCGCAAATAATGCGAGACTGTATGGCCTGCTTCGGGACATATACCCGATGCTCTCCATTCGCAGCCTCGTACGCTATTCGCACTGCTGTATCATTCGTTCCTTCGGGTCGTCCAAAGACGACCACTCGCTCTATCTGTTCCATTTCGGTTCCTCAAGTACGGCTCTTTAGTTTGGCCGGTTGAATCTCCGATAGTGGTGATTGCTTTAAGTACTGAACCCCTCTTTTTGCCACCAAAAATGGTAGCAGTGCCTCATTCTTCTTCTGATACAGGTAAAATTGAAGCGGTGCAGTATGTTCCTTGAAGGTGCGGTGGTAAAGTATTCCCGTCTAAGTCTTTAGTACCGAGCGCTATACCCTCTCCCCCGCTATCTATTAATTCAATCATGCGTTCACGGGACAGCACTTCGTAGACCCATTCACCCGCTTTGTAAGTATGAAACAGGTCATCACCTGCGAGTAACGCGTAGTCAAGCGGGTTCATTTTGATAATCTCGCTACACCCCACGCATTTTAGATTAACAAACCAGCGTTCCGCCTCAGTCTCTATACCATCGGGCGACATAGCGGGGAACATTCCCCCGTTCTCCCATTCCATATCGTTAAGGTTACAATCAACGAGCGTTGTATCGCATCCTTCTGCGGGGCATTCCCACGACTGAGCGTTCTCTTGTGCCTGTTGTAACTGTTCTATCGGGTCGTCTGATGTAATGGTAGCCGCGTCATCTACGCAAGACCATTCAAGGGCGCTTAATACCGTTAAGACCCGTCCATGTGCGAGTTCTGCACGCTCTGCACGACTAATTAATGTGAGTTCTGTTTCACCTGTGCGTTGATATTGCATATCACCTGTGTTCCAAGTGTCATCAATAGCAAGCGAATCTAATTGTTCGCGTGTCCAACTAACATCGTCTTCTGATGGTTCCCATGTCATCATGTGTATTCCTCCACGACTTCGGGGGGAACCTGCGCCCTCTCAAGCCACACAAAAAGCCCGCATGAACAGCATGGATATATCTGATGCGCTACGCCTTCAAGCATGAGAGCGCTGATAGGTACGCCCGACCCACAACTCTCGCACTCGTCAATGTGTTCATGCGCAGCGCTAATGAATCGTATCTCTTCGGTACGCCACTCCGTACCTTCGGGTGTGTCAAATTGCTGACCGATAACGGGTTCCCGATGCCCCGTTGTCGCTTTCCAAAACCCTTCTGCATCTATGTTGCATGGGTGTATCGTCTCTTCATGATTCTCTTGCTCGCTCGTGTTCGTCTCCCTCCGGCGCAGGGTGTTTAATACCTGCCAACCGAAGTAAGCGAAGGGCTACTTTGTTTTCAGCCTTGCGGAAGCGTTGTTGTTGCGCCGTTGTCCATTGTTGGTACGCTGAATACGGCGATTTGTGTAGTAAATCGGATGAAATGCACTCTACTGCGAGGCTTGCGAGAATGCGTGCCTCCGCTTCGGGGATGGTGCGAGGGAACTCGTCTGAGTCGTATTCAATATGCGAAGGTAGTAGGCTGAGTATGTCTATGTCGTCAGCCGAAGGGTTCTTGGCATTCTCTCCCTTCGGGGGAGACGGGGCGCGAGGCATTACCTCCATAGATTTCACTTGGTTATCTCTCATCGCCAGTTTTCCGGCCGCTTCGTGCCCCACCTCTTCAAACTCGCCTGTGGTAGCGTTCCATTTTCTCACGCTACCACCTCCAAGAGTGCAGCCTTGAGTATATGCAAACCGAGTTCACCATCCACGCAATTGCGCAGAATCTGTCGCTTGTTAGGTATTTTGAATGACGATAGGTCGTAACCCATAGCCTCTTCCATCTCGCTTATCTTGTTGCGCCTGCCGATGAGCGAAGGCTCGCTTTTGATAGCGGGTATGTCAAAGTTGGCCCAAACATAGTGCCGACCCACCTTCTGCGCAGGTATCAGCGGTTCGTAATACGGGCGAACATTCTCCACTACCCACTTACCTTCGTAGTGATGCTTGAGGAAAATGATAAGCCCGTAGAGTGAAGTCATGTCGGGTATCACAGGGTCAAACCCTTTACCTTTCACGCCAACATAGTATCTGTATTGGCTATGTGTAGGGCATGGTGGGCTTGCCCAAATGAAATCAAAATCCTTGTAGTGTTCAAGGACATACTCAACCGCGTCACCTATCACCACTTCATCGTTAGGGAAGTGCGCTTGATAGACTGCGGCGATGTCGGGGTCGTACTCAACGGCTGTGACTTCGTAGTCGTCACCCCAAAGGCGGCGGTTACCACCGATGCCCGCGTATAGGTTCAGCACTTTTTGTTTGACGAACTCGCCTGTGTTAGCGTTCCATTTCCTCACGCGCTCACCCCCGTCAAGGATGCAAGAAGACTCTTCACGATGTCACCCTGTGCTCTCTCCTCAGCGTCACCGTCAAGCGCACGCTTCACGATTGCTGCTTTGGCGCTAACTACTTTGTCAAAGTGTTCGTCAATACAATTCTGTGCTGATAGTATCACTTGGTGACACACGCTACTCTCCTGTGACATACGGCGCACTCGGTGTGCCGCTTGCTGTTCCCATGCGGGAACCCACTCACGCTCAACGAACAGGGTTGTGTCTGCATTGGTTAGTGTGATGCCCTCCTTCGCTGCGAGCGTTGAGCACACAAGGAAGTCAAGGTCGCCCGCTTGGAACTCGTCAATCAGATGCTGTCGGTCTTCGGATGGTGTAGCGCCCGTGATGCTACCGGTGCGCCACTCTTTCTCCAACTCGCTACGAATAGCGTTGATGATGTCTAAGTGATGAGCGAAGATGACAAGCGGTTTGCCTGTCTGTTTGTGGTAATCCTTCACCCAATCAATAGCGTGAGTGACTTTCATTTGACCGCATAAATGACGCAGGGCTGTCAATAATTCAAGTGCGTAGCCTTGTGGTAGCGCACCGAGAGCGTTCAGCCTGTCGTATTCTTCCATCCATCGGTCGTAGTCTGCATCGTAAGTAGCACGCTGCTCCTTTGTTAGTTCGCAAAGCACGGTAGTCTGCACGAGGTCGGGCATTGATTCTGCTATCCCTTTGTCGTCATAGGTACGGCGAAGCATCAAGTCACGAAGCAAGTGGTTGAGCGGTACAGTCACACCATCATCGCTCTTGTCTATGTTGGTCGCTCCTGTGGTGACCCACGCATAAGTTCCCTTGTAACCTGCCGCGTATTTCTTTACGAAGTCAAACCAATTCGCGAAGGTTCCGGGCATGAGCATCTTCAACACATTGTAAAACTCAGCGGGTCTGTTAAGGATAGGTGTGCCGCTAAGACATATCAATCCCTTGACTGTCGGCCAGTTCGCGAGCCTAACACTCACCTTTGTACGCTCAGCCTTCTCATTTTTGAGGTAGTGCGACTCGTCAAACACGATGCAATCAAAGTCAAGCGACTTCAATTCCTCTTCGCGCTTAACGAGCAACTCGTAATTGATAATCGTGAATGATTTACCTGCTTCTATGGTGTCTTTACCATTCTTCACGACCTGTCTGCTGTGCCAAGTGTACCATTTCTCGCACTCAGCGAGCCATGTGTATTTCACATTCGCAGGGCATACGATAAGCGTGCTACTAAACTGCGCTGCGTCTATGCACAGCAACGCCTGTAATGTCTTACCCAAGCCCGGCTCGTCTGCTATCAGTAGCCTGTGTTGGTCTCCCGCTATGAACATGGCAGGCGCGACCCACTGATGAGGGAACGGCTCACCGTTAGTCAAGGCCACTCGCTCTCTTACAGGCGTCTCATTTTCCAGCGCCACCGCTTGCGATAGCGATACTCTCTCCACTGCCGCTTCAATATGACCAGCCACTTCGGGCAGGTCACGGATAGCCTGTGCGAGTTCGGCGTAGTGAGCCTCAACAGCGTTAGCGATTTGGTGTGCGGTGTTGAGCGGTATGCTCCACACCTTAGTCTGCATATTGAAGTTAGCATTACCGAGCGACTTCACCGCCGCGTTAATCTGTTTCCAATTAGGTTGGAAGGGATAGTCAAGGATGATTGCGTCCGGCGCGCTGAACTTAGCGAGAGGTGGAGCCTCAATCGCAGGTAGTTCATCCACGAGTGGGGCGAAGTGGTAGAATGGGGCGAGCGTCTCTACTGCTGTCTGTAAATCAGCAGGGTTGTCACGCACACCCCAACCCTTACGCACACCATCCCACTTGGTAGCAGGGAAAGGTAGCGCTGCCTTGAGCGCGTCCTTCGCTTCGTTGTTGTAAGGAAAGATGAATGCGACACGGCTGTATGTGTTACCGTTCCACTCTTCGCTGTAACGCTCAACTGCTACGCTCATTCGCTCGCCTCCATGAAACCATACTTCTCCAATATCTCTACTAATTCATGTGACTCACAATCATACGGTGAAGCAAGGTGATTCCATATTGCTATCAAGCCTTCATTCTCTTCACGCAACCGCTTGACTTCTGCTAAGAGAAGTGGTGCGTCTGCTATCAGTTGTGCATCTGCATCTTGTGGTTCACAATGAGTTGCTTGCATTGAACAAATAAGAGTTGAAGTCATCTCATTCTTTTGATGCCATACTCTCATTCTCTCGCCTTTCTTTACAACCCACGACCCTTCCGTGTGTCCTTCGTATTTGTCTGTGTCAATCATTGTTCATCACCTTCCGTTTCACATACTATACAGAAGTCGTAGCATTCACCTGCTTCGTGCATTTTGATTTGTGCTTGTTCAGCCACATGGTCAAGTGTATGCTTGTCCACCCCATCCAACATGTGGTTGAGGTAAGTGTTCTCTTCACGCAACCGCTTGACTTCTGTGAGCAGGTCGGGAATCCACTCGCTTGCTCTACTAATATCATCGTTGTATAATTCTTCTAACATATCTAAATCAATCATTCTTTCACCTTCTTATGCCTTTTACAAACTGTGTTATTCACATGATGCTCGCTGTGTATCACATCGTCTGATAGGCCACCGTTTATGCCTAATGAATCACATACCTCACAGTATCCTCTCATTGTGCATCACCTTCCCGCGCCTCAACAATCGCCGACCACTCAGCCACCTGTTCAACGAACACATCGCGGTCTATCAACAGCGTTTTGTTCCACTTAGCGTGGGGTCTCGCTGCACAAAACAGCGCCGCCATCGTATCTATCGCTCGGTCACGCTGCTCAATCACCTTAATCAGATACTCATATTGAGCAGTCTGCGTGGCTATCGTAGCATCTATCACATTCGCTTGGTCGCGTACGACCATCATCAATTCATCTCTCGTTGGTTCTTCCTTCATCATTGGGTATCACCTCCCCCTAAGTATGGGGGAATATAAGGTGGTGCCACAGGCGGTAGTGTATTGACAAATTGTACCGCTGTCACCATTGGGGGCAATCCTATCGCTTCGTCAAGTAAAGGTAATGGTTCGCGACTGAACAGTCTGTGTTCAACAGGCGTGTCATTCCTTGAACGGGATTGCTGTTCCTTGAGACTACTAAACCAATATGGTGCGGTAATACCTGTCAGCGTGTCGTCTTGCCAAGCGAAGTGCTTGACGAACTTCTTAGGCACACCACCCGAAGAGATAAGGCCGGTTAGCCCGTTTGTGTCAGTAGTCTGTGGTGCATACACGAGATAGATAAGCGCGTTCTCGCCACGAAGCGCACGACCCAGCGTCTGAATGCGTGACCGAACACCGTTGGAACCGCTTAACATGATAGCAACATCAACTTCGGGGGCGTTCATCCCCTCGTTGAGCGCACGACAGGAGAACAGCAACTTCGTGTCGCCATCCATCCATCGTTGGAACTCCTCTTCGCGGTTCTCTATCTCGTAGTGATAAACCGCAGGGTCATAGGCGTCTTTGAATCTGCTTGCCAGCGCATTGAGGGCTGACACCGACTCGTGGAACAGTATTACTTTGTCTTGAGCGTGCTTAGCAAGCAGGTGAGTCAGCAAATCTATGCGACTACGGGTATTGTTCACCAATCGCTTACGATTATTGCATAACGCTTTGAATATCGCTATGTTCGGGCTTGCGCTATCCGGTATTCCGAAGAAATTACAACCATGCCCGAACTCTTCGCCTATTTTGTTGTGCATAATCGCTATCTTCTGTTGGTAGTCATCGTATTCGTATCGCTCAACCCAAGACAGGGGGGCAGCGACCGCTTTCAGCATGAATGAAGGTATGATGCCAGCATCAAGCGCTTCACGATAGGATAACTTGTAAATGATTGAGCCGGTGAGCGCAGTCACGCTCTTACCATCGCTACGCTCCGGTGTGGCTGACAAACCAAGTATCGCATCATGTGGGATAACCTGTGGTATTATTGAGTTGCCATCGCTACCGAGTCTGTGGCACTCATCCACTATGAGTAATCGTTCGGTGTGTGGTTCCGATTTGCGCCACTTACGAAGCGAGTTCACTACACCAACAACAACTCTTTTGCCTGTAATAACAGGTCTACCAAACCCACCACCCATGCACGCTACATCATGAATACCAAGTTCAATGAGTTCTCCGCGCCATTGTTGTAAGAGGCGTACTGTGGGTACGGCTATCACCACTCGCCTATCCTTACCACCACGCAACCAATCAAACGCAGCCATGAACCCGACAGCGGTTTTACCTCCGCCGGTCACGACAGCAATCGTGCCGCCTTGTACCTCTTTGTGACGCGGGGTCTTGATGGTATCAAACTGACCCGTATGGAGGTTCCACTTCTGTTCTTCATCGTAGCCTGTAATCGCATTGAACCTGCTACGCTTCCATTCCTCAAAGGCTTGTGCTTGCCATAATCTCAATCGCTTTTCAGTCATTCTTCATCACCTTGCTCGTCTTTAGTGGTGTTTGCTTTAAGTACTGAACCACCCACCTCTTCATCCTTTGAAGCGGCTTTCTCCATCGCGACAGCCTCTTCTGCTGTGTATCCTTGAGCCATTAACGCGTATATTGTACGCACTTTGCCCCAATCCCAGCGCGGGGACGATGTTTTACTAAACGACCATCCCACTTTTTCAACGCCACCAAAGTTGGTAGTCATCGCACCCCTTTTGTGTCTAACTTTGAGTAAGGGCGTGCTTCCGACAGAAGACAAACCCGACCTACATCTAACTTGATTCGCATTCATCTCCGCGATGTCACCAAATGTCATCCACCTGTTGCGCTTTCTATCCCAATACGGATTACTTTGTACCGCTTCACGCAACTGCTGACGCAGGTGTTCAACGAGCGTTGGGCCGATTTGTGGGTCATCATCACCCTTCGGCCAATACCCGTTGAGAATGTACTCTTCGGTGTATCGGAACCCACAATCTAAGCATTCAAAGTCGCGATACTCATAGTCGTCTATGCTATCACGCTCTCCGCCATCTAATTCTTCGCTACCACAGCGCGGACAATGATAACCACCATCCGCGATATGCTGTAATTGCGTTCTCAATTCTCTATTTTCATTCGTTTCAGTCATGTTTATTCCCCCTAAAATGTCACTCTCATCAGCACCCCACCCCATGTGTGAGCACACACACGAGGCAGGGCTAACGCTATTCAATGAGCGCGCTATTGTGTAGGAGATGGTAGCGTTACGCGACCACCTCGTTGCATTCATGCCCATTAAAGTCGTTAGCGAGAAACGCATCCACTTCCTCTTGCGTCTTGAACTCCCACCATTGACCCTGTGATTTCACACGACCAACCTCAACAGCAGGTGTCGCGTAATCGCATACTGCACATTGTATGTCTCGTCTCACGCGTCCACCTCCTCGTCATTGTAAAGCGCGTAGATGTTACCATCGTATTCCATAGTGTACATCTCATGTTGAAGTTCGTTCTTAGCCACCCATTCCCAATCTATCGCACCGGTAATGCTGTGCGGTATCGCTTCAAGTTCTTTCCCGTAGCAATCGTGCGCCTTGTCGTACACCCAATCATCTATCTTGTGAGCCTCAATGACATACATACGCTCGGCCACCGATTCAATCTGTTCGGCTGTTGGTATGTTACCCGTGATACTATCAACGAGTAGCGCCGCGCCTGTGTTACGCTCGGGGTCAGCATCCAATGTCTGCATCAACTCAATGAGTGGGCGCAGGTCGGGGTGCTCGCCCAAGTGTAGGTGAGCGATAGCGCCGGAGTAATCATGGATAGCCCACTCGTCACCTGTCCAGCGGACATGGTGTGTGCATCGCTTGTTTGTGTCGCAGTTGTGGCACTCGTCTATCTTTGCGATATGGTATGAGCATGGCGTCCACCCACCCTCGTAGTAGTCGTTCTCGTGGTCGTCAAGCCATGTCTCCAGCGCGTCAGCGTCAAGCCAAGCGCCATAACTTCCGCCACCTTCCGGCACTTCGTTGTAGCACGACAGACAGGCGAGCCATACTTGGTTAGATACATCAGTAAGTACTACGGGTCTCATCCGCTCACCGCCATAGAGACATCAACCTCAGCACGCGACTCACTACGCGAAACCATCTTGTTCAACTCACCGTTGATGCGAGCGAAGAATGATTCACGCACTCCACTCACATAGTCACCGTGACTAAACGACCATACCTTTCTGCCATCAATGTCAAGCAAGCGTGCGTCCCAACACACCATCTCGCCCTGCTCATTGTGTCCAAGCACAACCCAACGGTCTTCGCTCGTCCAATCGCATTCACCCTCGCTGTGCATTCGCACTGCGCTGGTTATCGTGTAGCCAACATTCTCAATTCCAACAGGTGAAGCACTCATCACGCATCACCTCTCTCCCACGAGCAGTTGCATCGTATGTTCTGATACAGTAGCATGTGCTCTTCCAACACGAGGTAGTTCTCAGAATGAGGGTTGCGTAAGTATGTATCCATCACTACTTTCAGTCGCGCTTTCTCGTAAGCGACCATGCCCCTGTATTCCATCTCCGTTTCATACACCTTAAGGTGCGCTTCGTAAGGGACTCGCGTCATTCTAAACACCACTCCTCGTATATCGTTCCGTTCTCTTCATTCACTATTCGCAATACTAATCTCATTCTATCTCACTCCTAAGTCTCGCTTGTCCTTCGTTCATACTCATCCCATGTCAAGAGTATCATGCTCTCTCCGTCATCTACCCACGAACCACTCATGTCAGTACCGTATGAATCGGAGATGGTATCAAGCACTTGCTCGGCCAATCTCCTGTTGCTCTCAAACAGCGCGTCAATCCATTGTCTCGCCGTCAGTATCTCATCAATTTCAACCGTGATTTCACAAGCGGCATTCGCCAAGTGTTCATCCGTTGCTACCAATCTATCTATCATTTCTCCTGTGTTCATCGCTATCATATCGCATCACTCTCCCTATCATTAGGGGAATCTGTCTCGTGTAAGCCACAGTCTAAGCAGTAGTTACCGTCTAAGTCTGTCGCGTGATTGTCATGCTCGCAGTCGCTCGGTCTATATATGAAACCGACCCATGTGAACCGCTCGCATTCAGTATGCGCACAGTCACCGTGACCGTGTGTCGCAAGACCAAGCATCGGCACGCGCCAATTGTGTTCGCTACGCTTAGCGCCGCAAGTGCATCGCTCGTCTATGACAACAGCGCCGGAGGGTAGCGTGTAAGGAAATACTGACTCACTCATGCGACCACCCCATACTCTTTGTGACACTCTTCACAAACAGGAACCTCAATGCGCCACGACTCACCCGAAGGGTAATCGTTCTCATCAACTTCCATCGTTAAGGATTCATCTGCACCGCAACCGCACCAATAACAATCACTCATGCGCTCACCTCCTCGTAGTGTTCGCGCACTATGTCATGGACATCATCAGCCATCGCTTGAGCCTCGTGCGAATCTATAAACTCGCTGCCTCCTTCGCAATCGTCAAAGGTGATACCGGTTTCATCATCGTAATCAAAGACCACCCACTTGTGCGACAGCGTGGAACAAGGCCACTTGTCAGCCCAGCGCGCTGTCCATACTTGGTCGGCGATGATTACTTCACCGATGCTCATGGAGAACAAACCGTCATGCGTTTGCCATGACACATCTTCGTAGCAACCTTCGCACGGTGCATCAGCGTTGCCCGTTCCGACTCGCTCGCCGCAGCAGCAACACTTCGTACCCCACGCTTCATCCAGCGCTTCGGTTGCCTGTTCTATAGACTCGTAAGGGGCGAGCCAATCCGTGCAGTCAAGGTAGCCCGGCGCGTCTAATCGTGCGCCCCAGCCTTGACTCATCTTCATCTCGCTCACCGTATCTAAGTGCTCATCCTGTATGGGAGATAGCGTTAATGTTGTTCGCTTTTCGTAGTGATTCAAAGCGGAGCCGGGCGCGCGCCGTTCTCTTACCCCCGTATGTAATGGGGTCACCGTGACCTCACCGCTCTTGTATTCAACGGTCAGCCACCATCCCTCTTGTATGTCGTCTTGTAAGTGAGTCATTACTTACTCACCCCCGAGTGGTTAGCCAGCGCTTCGGTCGCCTGTTCTATGGATTCGTAAGGGCCGAGCCAATCTGTTGCGTCCCAAAAACCTTCATCATCAGTTACTATTTGTCGTGCGCACCAGCCTTGAGTAATCGTTATCTTGTGTAGAGTGCTCCAATTAGAGCCTTTATGAGGGAGGTCGGAAGATGTTATGTGTTCCATCGTGACCTTACCGCTCTTGTATTCAACGGTCATCCACCATCCATGTTTCGTTTCGTATCCGTTCTCAATGTCTTGCGAGTCAGTCATTACTTACTCACCCCCCAGCGTTAGTAAATCGTCAGCGTTAATGTCACCGATAGAATCGGTGGGCTTACCTGTATCGTTAGCAATAGATACATGGAAGAAGCGCTCAACATTAGGAATGCCAAGCGCGTCTGTCAATGTGTCAAGGTATGTCTGCATCTCCTCTTGGTTTGTTACCATGAGGAAGTAAGTCGCCTGTATAGTTTCGGTTTTGATATTAGGAATGCCTATGCGAACAACAACTTTTGGTTCCGAGCGAGTGCGTACTGCAAGGTACGATGGTTCGCCACTCAACACCAACATTGGTGGGTCGGGATGGTTAGCGACAACCTCCTTCACGAATGCCTTAGCCTCCTTGTTGGATAGGTCGTGCGTCTCCTTAACAGCCTTGAGTTGCTTCGGTAGTAGCACGGTACAATGCAGGTTATCAATACCAATGCAACCATGTGTGTCCTGTGGTCGTGGCGTTACCTCAACAGGTATTGCGATGTAACCAGCGTATCGTAACTGACTCACGCAACCACCTCGTCTTTGCATCCACAACATTCAGCGCAAACATCAATGCAGCATCGTATTCTGCATGGGTTGTCACCTGTGTATCGTAACTGACTCACGCAACCACCTCGCTACCGAGTGTCTGCCCACAATAACAACGCCCCTCTCTCCTGTGTTGGGGTCGCTTAGCCACCATGAGTTTGCCAGCGTCTGTGTAGTACAGCGCCCAGCGCAAACCACACTTACAATCCCACGCCTTCGTGTTACTCTTACCACCATTCAGTGCGCGTGGCCTCATTTAATCAACCCCTTCAACAGCGAGAGAACAGTATAGGCATCGGTGTTCAGTAATTCCACCGCTTGTTCAATACCTTCACGCAATCGCTTGACCTCATCCTCTAACTCAATGACCTTCGTAGTTAATATCAATAGCGCTGATGGTTCTTCGTTTGATTGTCCTGTGGTACGGTTTGGTAATCGCCCGCCATGCCACATTATTCATCGCCTCCTGTTTTTCGTGCTGCCTTTTCCTCTGCGTACTCACGCTTAAACTCTTCAAGAGCCAGCGCGTCTTCCACCTGTTCGTGCTCTTCATCGCTGAAAACCATAGGCCACTCCTCCATGTGTGCAATCCATTCCTCGTCACCTGCTATCGCTGACTTCACGATTTCGTCACGAAAGTCTTTGTCGTCCTCAGCATACCATCCCTCAGCCATCTCCGCAATACGAGCGATGAAACGCTTGTTGTCCGCTCGCATGGTTCTGTATGCTTCCACACAATCACGAAGGATGGTACGCTCTTCACCGAGAGGGGTTTCAGCCAACTCATCTACAAGGATGCTATCAATAATATCATACACTTCTTCGCTCATCCATTCACCGCCTTCCGAACACATCGCATACACATCGCAGTAGTAGCCATAGGCATACTCGTATCACCACACACCCAACAAGGGGTCGCTGGTAGCACACCCAATGGGGCAACGAGCATATCATACTCAACCTCGCTGGGAAATACCATACGACCATTGACCTGTATCGCATAACCATACGCACTCTCCGCCTTTACAAGTATGGGCTTACCTAAGTACAGCGCCTTGCCATCATCCGTTCTCATCATGGGTGCTATCGCTAACACCTCTCCTTCTATCGTTCTCATTCTCTCAATCCTTTTCAGCCTTTTAGGCATCAATTGGCCGGTTAGTGGTGGTTGCTTTAAGTACTGAACCTCCTCTTCAAAGCCGAAAGCGGACATCGCATTTATCGCTATTCTTGATTCTTATTAAGACACTATACAAGCGCGGGTTGTATCGCGTTTATCGTTTTCTTGTTATACTCTCTATTAATAATAGACTAAGGGGATATACAATAAACATGAGAACACGCGCGCTGCTTTTCTAATGTCTTAATTAGAAGCGAGAATAGCGATACAAGCGAGAGGTTATCACGATACCTAAACGCATGACTGCGAGCCTGTCGCTATGAAAACGGGACGAGTATGAACCGCGAAGCCAAGCGCACTACGGCGTGGCCGTCTTGATTCGGTAGCCACAGACGCGCGCGTGAGAGGGCTTCGCCATAGCACCTATGATAATACAGGGCGCACGCTACCGCTACGCACCTTGAAGAGTGAGTCGGGTGACCCACGCACGACCGACCTAAACGCTACGCTATGGCGCTGTTTTGTATCGTGTAATGATAGGTGACGCCCGACCGTATGGTTGGTGCTTCATGCGTAGCGTAGCGTTACGGGCTATGAGTAATGAGTGAATGCGTGCCTCCCATAGGGTACGCAGTAATGATTGAATCAATGCCCGTAACGCGTAGTGATTGCGTAACGCATGAAGCACCAACCCGCGCTGAAAAGCCAAAAAAAAAGCCCCCCGCGAGGCCGCCACACGGGCGACCCCACGAGGGGCGAGGAATAAAAGAGGGACGGGCGCTGAACGCCCGCCCCGAGTGCATTACTTGTGTGTTGAATGGTGCGTATTACCGACTCAGACTAAGGCGTTGAAGTCGGCGTCAGCCATAGGCTGAACAACCGCTTTTTGCGCTTTGGTTGTCTTAGGTGTCGCCGGTACATAACCCGCCTCTTCAAAGAATGGGGTCATCCGTGCGATGGTTTCCGCTGATGCAAAGTGCTTTGGGTCGCTACCGTCCGCTGTGATTGCTCCGTCAGCCCACAACATTTTCACGAGTACGCCGCCACGAGTGGCGATGATGTCGGTCAATGCCTTTTGAGCGCCCTTCAAACCTTCTGGAATGCTCCAATAGGTCTTGACTACTGCCACGATGTTTTGAGCGGCGTTAGCGAGTGCTTGAGCGCCGGTCTTAGTGCCGAAGTTGTTGGTGTCGCTCACGACAGGGGTTGTGTTGTATGCTCTCCAATAGCGGAAAGTCGCCAATTCGCTGATGTTCTCAGTTTGCATGATGTGACCTGCCACTTGAAGCGTTGAAGCCACGCCGACCGGTGCCGCCTGTGGTGCCGCCTGTGGTGCTACTTGAGCCACGACCGGAGCCGCTGCCACTGTTGGCGCTACTGTTGGCGCTACTGTTGGCGCTACTGTTGGTGCCACTTGAGGCGCCTCAGTTGCGAACACTTTGCCGACTTTCGCTCTTAGGTCTGGGGTCACATGAAGCGCCCCATCCACTATTCCAACTTCACCGAACACCGCTAATAGGTCGGTGCGTCCCTGTGTC
>Ga0208180_1000477_pt1 | contig 33648 bp, 28 predicted proteins | sample MalvireepMed_s16_FD_184241 | JGI IMG/M metagenome (GOLD analysis project Ga0208180, IMG submission 184241) | Marine viral communities from the Global Malaspina Expedition - Malaspina viral metaG DeepMed_s16 (SPAdes) (version 2) | ecosystem: Environmental > Aquatic > Marine > Oceanic | place...
CAAGCTTCTCTCTGTTACCGCTCGACTTGCATGTGTTAGGCCTGCCGCCAGCGTTCAATCTGAGCCATGATCAAACTCTTCAATTAAAAGTAGTTCAATCAACTCAATGAATTACGCGTTTTTGCTTGGCTTCATTAATGAAACCTTGCTGAACACTCATTCAAAAGTTGCAATACATATTTCTGTTTTGCGTAACTTCTGCAAGTGCCCACACAGTTTGCTTGGCTTGATATAATTTTTAAAGAGCGTTTCTCAGCAGCCTTGGCTGCGAGAGGTGCGTATTCTACACACCGTGTGTTTTCCGTCAATACTTTTTTGAAAAAAGATGTTTTAGAAAACTTAGGTTTTCGGCGGCTTCGTTGCCTGCCTCGAACGTGGAGCGCATTTTAGAGATTTAACTCGCACCGTCAAGCGCTTTTTATGCCTTTTTAACTGTTTTTTTACTGACTGCGTAAAGTTTCAGCAACACGCTGTTTTTATGTGCAGAATAAGGCAGTACATGATCTTCACAACATCATCTGCTATAAAAGGATTAACTCTTTATTAACGTTGGAGCCCAATATGGCGGACTTACGCAGTTATCAAGAACATGAGCCTATTATTGGCGAGCGCGTCTATTTAGATCCTAGCGCGGTCATTGTAGGAAATGTCACTCTCGGAGACGACAGTAGTGTTTGGCCGATGGTCGCGGCCCGAGGCGATGTAAACTCAATCAGTATCGGCAAAAGAACCAACATTCAGGACGGAACCGTATTACATGTTACCCGAAAGTCACCATCGAACCCTGAAGGGCATCCACTTATCATTGGTGACGATGTGACCGTCGGTCACCACTGTATGCTTCACGGGTGCCAGCTGGGTAACCGCATTTTGGTGGGTATGTCTGTCGTTATTATGGATGATGTTATTGTCGAGGATGATGTGATTATTGGGGCAGGGAGCTTGGTACCTCCGGGCAAACGCCTGGAAAGCGGCTACTTATATGTTGGCAGCCCTGTAGAAAAGAAACGGAAACTTAACACAGGAGAGTCTGCGTTTCTCAGCCAGTCAGCACAAAACTACGTAGACTTAAAAGACGACTACCTACTGCAGGTAAGTCCCGTTTCCTGATATTAATGAAAACGACGGTTCTCGACTCTTTCAATAGCCAGTAGGGAGGTTAAGTCTTTTAACCTTCCGGCTATGACATGAACAACACCTGACTTTATTTCGACCACACCTTTTACCCAAAGTAACTTGCTGGTCAAATAAGCTTGCCTGAACTGCCTGGCCGTATGCGCCCAAACAACCACATTTATATTGCCCGTTTCATCTTCTAGAGTAAAAAATGTAACACCACTACTTGTTCCGGGTCTCTGTCTACAGGTTACTAAACCAGCTACGGATAACACCTGTCCTGAGCGACAGTCGGTTAATTCTTTTGCGACAATGCATCGACTCAGCTCTTTTGAGTGAGCTCGTAGTAAGGTAATAGGGTGACGCCTTAAACTGAGTCCCTGTGTTTCATAGTCTGCTTTTATGTCTTCGACTTCCTGAGGCGCTTGTAACTGGCGAGCAGGGCGGTCTGATACCTGAGCGAACAACGGCATTTGGCTATCTCGTTCACTGAGGCTTTCCCAATGGGCTTGGTATCGGTGTCCTAAAACGCTTCGTAACGCATCTGCTTTTGCCAACGCCTGTATGTCACATTTATTCAGTCCTGCGTCTTCTAAATCTTTCAGCCCGTTAAAGCCTGCCTCAGATCTGTGTTTTAACGACTCTTTTATGCGTATTTCTGACAAGCCCCTAATTTGTCGTAATCCTATTCTTACAACATTGGGCTCCTGGCTTAGCCACTCATAGTCCCAGTTACTCTTATTAATATCGGCAGGTAAAAATTCGACATTGTGCCGCAGTCCGTCCTGAACCAGTTGAGAGGCAGAATAGAACCCCATCGGTAAGCTATTCAGTAAACCGACATAAAATGCGGCAGGGTAGTGCGTTTTAAACCAGGCTGACGCATAAGCAAGGTTGGCAAAACTGGCAGAATGGGACTCCGGGAAGCCGTACTGCCCGAAACCACAAATTTGCCGAAATAAGCGCTCTGCAAAGTCCCGCGTATAGCCTCGCTCAAGCATTCCTTCTATTAGTTTATGCTCGAAGTGCGTTAACTGACCCCGCTTACCCCAGGATGCCATGGCTCTTCGTAATTGGTCGGCCTCTCCACCGGTAAACCCAGCTGCCACCATTGCCAGTTTTATAACCTGCTCCTGAAATATTGGCACGCCTAGAGTACGCTTCAGTACCGATTGAACTTCTTCGCTGGGATAGTCCACATTTTCCAGGCCATCTCGGCGCCGTAAATAGGGGTGAACCATGTCGCCTTGAATAGGCCCGGGTCTGACAATAGCAATTTGAATAACCAGATCGTAAAACGTTTTTGGTTTCAGCCTTGGCAGCATGGTCATTTGCGCCCGCGACTCAATTTGGAAAATACCCATAGAGTCAGCTTGGTGAAGCTGCTTATAAACGGTTTGGTCTTCCTGAGGGATATTTGCAAGGGTTAATGACTTACCGTTATTTGTGCCTTTCTCGTTCACTAACGCAAGCATTTTACGTAGTGCTGTCAGCATTCCCAGCGCCAGCACATCGACCTTAAGCAGACCTAGTGTTTCTAAATCGGTTTTATCCCATTGAATAACGGTGCGCTCAGGCATCGATGCATTTTCCACCGGAACCAGCCGGGCAACCTCGTCGGACGCAATAACAAAGCCGCCAACATGCTGAGATAAATGTCGCGGCGCTCCTTTTAACTGCTCGACAAGCAAGAGTAGCAGTTGTCCTTTTTTAGACCCAAATACGTTTGGGTCTTGCTGCATCAACTGTTGTTGCCAACTGTCTTCCTTATCTCGGGTATCTAAGTTCTGGCTATAAAACTGTAACTGTTGCTCAGAAAATCCCAGCACCTTTCCGACATCACGAAAGGCGCTTTTAAAGCGATAAGTGATCACCGTTGCTGCCAGTGCCGCTCGTTTTCGAGTGTACTTTTTATAAATGTATTGAATGATCTCTTCGCGACGTTCGTGCTCAAAGTCGACATCGATATCTGGCGGCTCATTACGCTCTTTCGAAATAAATCGCTCAAACAACACTTCTATTTGCGAAGGGTTAACCGCGGTAATACCTAAGCAAAAACACACCACCGAATTCGCCGCTGAGCCTCGCCCCTGATACAAAATGCCCTGACTGTTGGCAAATTGAACCAAGTCATAGATAGTTAGGAAAAACGCTTCATACTGCATTTCCTGTATAAGCTTCAGTTCTTTTTCATACTGAGCTTTAACACTCGCAGGAATGCCTGTTGGATAACGCCACCGCGCGCCGTCTTCGGTTAACTGCCGTAAATACGCCGTAGCGGACAAGCCTTTCGGCGTGAGTTCCGCCGGGTACTCATAACGAAGCTCTGATAAGCAAAAATGACACTGATTGGCTATATTGCTTGACTCATTCAGCCATGCCTCCGGATAGCACTGCCTTAGCTCTTGCAAACTTCGTAAATGACGCTCTGCGTTATCGCTTGCGACACCACTGTTTTCATACAAACTATGGCCTTCGCGTATAGCGCTCATGGTGTCAAACAATGGTTGTTGCTGCTTTGCTGCCATACGTACGCCACCGGCACAAACTACCCTGGCTTTTAATGCTTTGTTAAGCTCGACGATTGCATTGAATGTCTCGCTGTCATCGGCCTGGTAATGCCTTTCGTACAACAGCCAAAATCGCGAATGCCAAACATGGCAAAGTTTTTTGCCAACAGCCACGAGTTGATGTTGCTGAAAATCCGGAAGCCATAACAAAAAGCAGTCCGAAAAACCCGTGAAAAAGTCCTCAATATTCGCCTGGTAACTGCCTTTTTTCGAGCGCCCACGAAATTCAGTAATTTTCTGGCTCAATTCAGCATAGGCTTCTCGCGTTGGAGCTAGGACGACAAAAGTGCCGTAGTCCGCAATATGAAACTCACTGCCTATAATGAGCTTAATATCGCGCTGCTTAGCCTCTTCATAGGCTTTAACAACTCCTCCAACCGAGCATTCGTCGGTAATGGCTATAGCTGAGTAGCCTAGCTGTTCTGCTCTGCATACCAACTCTTCTGGCGCAGCCGCTGAGCGCAGAAAGCTGTAATGACTGAGTGCGTGTAACTCTGCAAATGCCATCTTAAAACCTCAGGCTGAGTGGGCGTGAAGCCAGATCAGCTAAACCATCCCTGCAAATACCACTGGCCGGACTCATAAAAAAGCCAGCCTATGCGATGCTTACTGTCCGTTGCTATCCAGTAGTCTCGCTCTATTAGTTGGCTGTCCCACCAGCCGCAACGCTTTCGCTCCGGGCCGTCGCTTAAAGACCACTCATCCAAATTGACTGGTTCAGGGTGATTTAGCCATAAAGGGCGCTTAACAGGCTTTACGGAGAAACCGCCGAAGCGGCAGGGCGGTTGTTTGTATTCGTTAATACCGGGCCTGGGATCATCGCTCACTGCCGGGGTATAAACTGCACTTTCGCCAAGCTTCACCTGTAATTTTCCAATGAGAGGAAACAGGCCCTGGGTGTCTTTTGCATCATGAAAAAAGTGACTTGTTTTTACCGACAATGAAGAGAAGTCTGATGCCTGAAGAGACACTTCCAAAACAGGTGCGCTTAAAGGGGCTTGCTCCATTTTTAACTGCAGTAATGACCAAAAACTTTGCGCGCGCCAACTGGGGCTTGCTGTTGCAACCCTAATCTCTGAGCAACTTTTATCACGCTGGTACAGCTGAAACTTTATATGTTGCACAACTTTTTGGCGCTGATACAAAAAGCTTTCTAATTCATTAAGCAGCCGCTTCATAGGAAATCGTAAGCCCTGCCAATTAGATACCTCGGAAACTAAGTCGACGTGCTGAAAAAAACGCTCGGACGGCTGGTAAAAGTCACTGACTCGCTGCGTTTTCAGCTCACCTTTTAGCTCTTGTATATAAAACAGAGCTTCTTTTCCAAGCTGACGGCCAATGTCACTACCGGGTATGTCCAGTAAATCACCAATAGAGAAAATTCCTGCGGATAACGAGTTTCGAACAACTTTGTCCGGCAATCCGCTACTTTTTATGGATAAATCTTTTAACTGATGACCGGCTTTTTCATCCTTCATTGTCAGCGGGGCATAGGCTTCAGCCAGCACTTTCGCTGCTAACGCATTGTTAGCCACCGCCAGCTGCGATCTCACGTTCAGTTGTTTTACCGCCAAATGCAACGTTTTCGCCGTACTCGACAACCCACCGTACAACTTTTCGAGACTATCGAGCTCTATGTATAGGCCCTGCGGCGGCTCTAATACCAATTTGGCCGCCCACTGGTACAAATGGTCAGCTACGCCACAAAGAAGCCTTTCTTCTTTTGCCGCACTGTACTCTTTTAGCTTTAAGTCTTCGCAGAGAGCTATAGCCATAACACTGGCAATGCCCTGACTAACTCCCGCCTGCTGAGCAACTTGATTACTTTGCTCAATAAGTGACTGTCCGTTTTGAACCTGATAAAGCGCAACCGCCTGTTTCTCAAACTCGGGCTGTGCTCTTAACAGGCTATCTAACAGCAACTGCGGAAAGTGACAATATAACCACATTAGCTCAGCTCTATATTCTCAACAGGCCATCCAGACTTGCGCTTTAAAATATCCAGAGCTAATCCATTTTCCGTTAAACGTATTTTTAACCGGTTACTATAGGGTCGAGCCTCCGGGTGATCGCTAAAACCGCTAATAACGATGCCCATTTGCCCTGACTCCGCCGCTTTATACCAGCGCCGGACTTTCGGAGATGTCGTTTCTTTTTGCGGAAGCCAGGCAAACACCATGGTGTTTTTAGTCTGTAATATCTGCTCAAGAGCCCAGCAAGCATCAGTTGCTTTGGCCTCAACCACAACATGCATAGCATCGGCTAAGTCATGATAATGCAGACTGGCGGCAGACAACTGCGCCGGAGGATTTACCCAAAACACTGCAAGCCCCTGTTCAATAGCTTGTTGCGCAAGCGGCAATAACAACCGCTGCTCTGAAAAAGGCGCCTCTAACTGCCATTCATGCAGCCCGGGAGTTTGCCAGCCACCACCTAACAGCTCATCAAGCTTGGAAAAGCCTGTTTTTATGTAATGGTCAGCTTGAGGCGCTTTTGTCTGCCCCTGCCAAACCACCCCTTTTTCTATCAGTCGCTGTAGATTTGGCTGCATACTGCCCTCCAATACTGTATATTCGTACAGTATCATTATTTTTTACCCTTTCGCAACAGACATAAAGCACGGCTTAAGTTATTATTTCTGTAACTATTTACTTTTAGGAAGGCACCAGGAAATATGCTGACATCGTTACTTATTCCCTTCAGAGTCATCGCTCACTTACTGTGGGGAGTTATCACAACCGCTATTATCGGCGTTTTGATTATTGGTGTCGGTGTTTTCAAAATTCTTCTGCCTTTTCCTGCAACTCAACGCTTGTGTTCAGCCGCCGCTAACGGACTATTCCGCGTCTGGGCTTACTGCATGTCAATGATGTTCCAGCTGACTCAACGCATGGAATGGCATATAAAAGGCGACTTAGATCTCCACGAAAATGGCTGGTATATGGTCATGGCGAACCATCGCAGCTGGGTGGATGTTCTTGTGTTAATGCACTTAACCCGCCGCCATATGCCAACGCCTCGCTTTTTCTTAAAATCTCAGCTTATGTGGATACCCATTGTCGGATGGGGATGCTGGGTTTTAGATATGCCTTTTATGAAGCGTTATTCAAAAGACTTGATACAGAAAAAGCCTCACCTAAAAGGCAAGGATATCGCCACAACCACACGCTCCTGCGCTAAATTCCGACATATTCCGACAACGGTCGTTAATTTTTGTGAGGGCACTCGCTTTACGCCGGAAAAGCATAAGAAAAAGAACAGCCCATTTAAAAATTTATTGCCCCCAAAGGCAGGCGGAACAGCTTTCTCCATGCAAATAATGGGAGAACAGTTTGAGGCTATTTTGGACATCACTATTGTTTACCCGGGTAACGATTCGCGCCCCGTTGTTTGGCATTTACTCAGCGGACGACTCAAAAACGTTTACGTGGATATCAAAACGCTGCCAGTTACGGCGGACTTAATTGGCGACTACGCTAATGATCCGAAGTTCAAAGAGCACTTTCAAAACTGGCTGAACTTGCGTTGGCACGAGAAAGATCAAACCATTAATGATATCCGTAAAACCATCACGGAAACCCGATAAGGAGCGTTGCCATGAACTTTAAGTTTGTAAGGCAGTGGCTGGAAAGTATGGGCATCGAGAGCAATTTGCAGGAGCTCAGCTTGGTCATCGGTGTCACCATTATATTAGTCGCAAGCTATATCACTTACGTCATTGCCCGTTGGGTATTCGACCATGCGATTGAACGTGCACTGCGCCGCGCCCCAGAGCGTTGGTATCGGGCATTAGTAGACAGTGGTTTTTTCAAACGCTGCGCCAACTTAGCACCGGTTGTTATTATTAATAGCTTTATTCCGGTGTTGTTCACCGGCGACTTCGAAAGCTGGCAGTCACCCCTGCGAACGGCTGTCGGCATTTATCTTACCTGGGTTATCACCAGTATTCTGACGTCTATTGCTAACTTTGTATCCATCGCCTACGACTACACACCAAAAGCGCGAGATGTGCCTATAACCGGCGTTATTCAGGTTGTGAAATTGGTCTTGGTATTAATGGCCATCATTATCACTGTGGCTATTATCATGAATAAGTCGCCCATGTACTTGCTCAGCGGCTTTGGTGCCATGACCGCCATACTCATGGTGGTGTTCAAAGACACACTGATGGGCTTTGTCGCTGGTGTTCAGCTTGCCACTAACCGCATGGTTGCAATAGGCGACTGGATAGAGCTGCCTGATCACAATGTTGATGGCACCATACAAGAAGTCGGGCTTATTACGCTTAAAGTCGAAAACTGGGATAAAACCATTGTGTACCTGCCAACCTATGTGCTGATTAATCAGTCCTTCAAGAACTGGCAAGGCATGATAGAAACAGGCGGGCGCCGCATGAAACGTTCCCTGATGATTGATCTGGATAGCTCAAAACTACTGTCTGACGATGAGCTGGAGAAGATAGTTGATACGTATTTTGGGAAGTCGGTGGATGAATGGCTTAAAGAAAACGATTTAGAAAAGCCGGTCAGTAACCTAACGGCATTTCGAATTTTTGCTGATCAGTATTTGAAGAATCATCCGAAAGTACGTCAGGATTTAACTTGCATGACCCGACTAATGCAACCTACTGCAGCAGGCATACCTTTAGAGATTTATGCCTTCTCGAGCGACACAGAATGGACCAAATACGAAGCGATTCAAAGCTCTATTATTGAGCACTTGTACAGCGTATTACCGGAGTTTGGCTTACGGAATTATCAGTACCTTAATAATCAAAACGCCTTCTCCAAAAATGAATAAGGCGCTTATTGTAAGTACAACCCTTAAAGCTTCTTACTGTCCAGGCAGGTTACTTCTCTAATAAGTAGCCTGCCAGATCCGTAAAGTCACCGGCAAAGTCATCACTGTCACGGAAGCCCTGTGGCAGCATTTTATACTTACCATTAACGATAAAAGTTGGAGTTGCATTAACACCTAAATTAGTCGCTCGGCGATCCATTCTCGCGGCAGCCGTTCTTACCGTGAAGCTTTTCATTGCCTTATCAAACTCTTCGCCAGAAACACCGTTCACAATAAATACGTTACGAATGTCTTCTTTGCTGGTCAGCATATTATTCTTGTTGAAGTTGTAATCAAAAATAGCGACTGACAATTCGTCGCTTTTACCCAGCTTTTCCGCTACCACAAACGCCTGAGTCATTTCCTCGCCGACATTACCGCGCGGGCTGATAAAAGACACGTGGGCTTTTTGAAACGCATTTGGATATTCTGACTTCATCTCTTTAGCGATAGGTTCAAAGCGGTAGCAATGCACACAGTAAAACGAGAAGAATTCTGTAATTTCAGGCTTGCTGGTCGCTTCGTCTGCAATCACTTCGTAGTGCACGCCTTCCTCAAAGTCCTGAGCCTGAGCGACACCAACCACTAACAATAAAGAACCAATAATACTGACTAACCAATTTTTCATTACGTCTTCCTGTTATCTATTAAAACTATCCGTTAAAATTATCCGTTAAAACCAAGGTTAAGCGGCGCATCGTCAAGCCCCGCCAGTTGTTCTTTGAGCGCAAGAATTTGCTGTTCCCAATAACGACTTTCCGCAAACCACGGAAATGCCCGCTGAAATGCACTGTCTTGCCAACGCCGCGACAACCATGCCATATATTGAATGATTCTGAAACTGCGCAAAGGTTCAATTAAAACCACTTGTTCGGTGTCAAAATCGCAAAAATCTTCATAGCCACAGACTAACGCATCGAGTTGCAGCGTCTGCTCTTCTTTAGGTCCGCTCAACATCATCCAGAGATCCTGCACCGCCGGGCCAGAGCGACAATCATCGAAGTCGACAAAAGTCAGTTTGTCATCGTACTGAAGAATATTGCCGATATGACAGTCACCATGCAAGCGCTGAAACTCAAATTGATTTAAAGGGGTGCTTTTTAGACGCTCTGCTAACGGGTCTAAAATGGCAAAAAAAGCGTTTTTTAACTCTGCGGGCAGCAACTCAGACTGCTTCAGCTCAACCACTGACTGCGCAACGAAGCCGTCATAAGTTATTGTTTCACGGCTTTCGAAACGTCCGGCTTTTGCAACCGCATGCATTCGGCCAATTTGGCGACCCAGCCGCTCTAACTCATCTAAGTCATTAGGCTCAAAAGCGCGTCCACCAACACTTGGGTAGACGCAAAAGCGATAGCCGTCGAATTCATGCAGGCGCTGGCCTTGTAGCTCCAAAGCTGACACAGCAGGCACTTCCGCTTGCGCCAGCTCTTCAACAAAACTTAACTCTTCTTGTATTTGTTCTGTGGTCCAACGGCTGGGACGGTAGAATTTCGCGACGTAGCGTTTGCGGTCATCGTCGGTGAATTGATACACGCGATTTTCATAGCTGTTAAGCGCCAGCAATCCCGAAGCAGGATACAGTCCGACAGATTCCAGCGCATTAACAACAATATCTGGCGTCAGACCCTGAAATGCAAAGTCTGACGAATGATCCAGTAAATTACTCATATAAGAAACGGCTTTGGTGCTCAGTTGTGATGTCCGCATTATCAACGGCTGTCACCACAAAGTAAAACTCTGTCACCTGGCCATCTAATAAAGTCGGAGGTACCGCTAAGGTCACCGGCATTGTGCCCACTTCACCGGCAGAAACATCTTTCGTCGTTTCTCCAATAAGTTCGAACTGTTCAAAACCTTTGACTTCTATTCGGTATGTCTGGTCTTGCTGCGATTTATTCACTAACTTAAGGGTGAAGACGTTTTCAATTTGACCTTCAATGTTCTCACGATACAACTGATTACGGTCACGAAGCACATCGACTTCCAATGGAATACGCGTCGCTACATCCCATATCAAGACAGCACTTACCGCCAGCAACATAATAAAGTAACCAATACTTTTCATGCGCCACGGGTTGGTCTTCTGCTTTTTCTCTTTTGCCGCCAGGTTACGTTCTGTGGTGAAACGGATGAGGCCGCGTGGGTAATTCATTTTGTCCATAACGTCATTACAGGCATCGATACAAGCCCCGCAATCTATACACTCGTACTGGAGCCCGTTACGGATATCGATACCTGTGGGGCAAACCTGCACACACATATAACAGTCGATACAATGGCCCAAACCTTTTTCGGCAGGATCCGCTTTTCGCGAGCGAGGACCGCGCGGTTCACCGCGTTCGGCATCGTAAGAGACTGTGTAAGTGTCTTTATCGAACATAGCGGACTGAAAGCGCGCGTAAGGGCACATGTGCGTACACATAATTTCGCGCATATAACCGGCGTTTCCGTAGGTACAGAAGGTAAAGAAGAGCACGCTGAACGTAGCCCAAAAGCCGGCGTCTAATGTGAAGAAATTAATAAAGAGTTCACGAATATCGGTAAAGTAGCCGACAAAGGTCATAGAGGTCAATAAAGCGACCAGGACCCAACTTACCTGCTTAGCGGTTTTGCGCCACAGTTTGTCGAAATCCATTTTTCGTTCATCAAGCTTAATACGCTTATTTCGCGGCCCTTCAAACTTCTTTTCAAACCACATGAAAATAAAGGTCCAGGTGGTTTGCGGGCACATAAAGCCACACCAGACTCGGCCAAATATCGTCGTTACAAAAAACAGAGCAACCGCCGCGACAATGGAAAACCAGGCAACTACGGTGAAATCCTGAGGCCACAGGGTCAGTCCATAAATTCGGAAGCGTTGCTCCATAATATCAAGCAAAATAGCCTGCTCACCCTGATAAGTGAGCCAGGGCAACAAAGCAAATACGCCCAGGAGAATAAAACCAAAGCTGCGCCTGAAGTACTCTAGAGCACCTTTTACGCTACGCACATAAATGCGGCTGCGGGGAGAGTAATTGTTGTTGTGCTTTTGTCCGTCGGGGCGCTGGATTTTAACTTTGTCCGCAGACTGAACCGTTATCTTTTGCTTTTGTTCCATGAACAATACCACTTAGTGTCACAGCGAGGTGCGCCTAGTATAACGGATCATACTGCCCTGCGCAGCTCACTGAGCTGAATCAATTATACAATCAAAAAGTATGTTACAACCTGCTTCCACATCATGCCAATGCGACCACTCGTCGGGCGCATGGCTGACACCATTAACAGACGGTATAAAAATAAGCCCGGCATCGGTTAATTCCGCCAAAAACTGTGTATCGTGACCAGCACCACTGGGCATTTTCAAACACGAATACTTACGTGCTTTGGCCTTATCTAAAATTTTCTGAGTCAGTGCCGTTGAACAGTCTTTAGGGTTCAGCCAACTCACTTGCTCATACTCAAACTTCAGCCGATGTTTACGCGCAATGGCTGACAAAGCTTTGTTGCATGAGTCAGCCAGCTCTTTCATCACATCGTTACTCATATCACGGCCGACTATGGTGAATATAGCTTCACCCGGCACGGTATGGGGGCTGCCGGGTTTTAAGTCGACTTTACCCACGGTAATTCGGGTTTTATCGGTGCCATCCTCGGCAATAATCCGGTCAATTTCATGGGCAAAATCCGCCAATCCCATAAACGCATCACTGCGCATATTCATAGGCGCCGTACCGGCGTGATCCGCTTTGCCTTTCAAGTGCACTATCCATTTGAAAACACCGGATATGCCTTCCACAGCACCAATGGTTATTTCCTTTTGGAACAACACCGGCCCTTGCTCAATATGCAGCTCATAAAACGCTTTAAGTCGCTCCGGTGGCCAGGCTGCATCAAGCACATCCATGACATTCATACCGTGCGCCGCCATCGCGTCTTTTAAATACACATTATCGGCATCGTGCGCTGACATTAACCAGTCTGGGTTTATAACGCCCGCTATTGCCTGCGAGCCCATCATACCACCAAATCGACCTTCTTCTTCGGCTGTACCGACTACCCAGACAGGATGCTTCAATTTAATATCGTTTTCTTTGATCGAGCGCAAAACTTCGAATCCGGCAAGCACGCCCAAGGCACCATCAAAAATACCACCAGCGGGAACAGTATCGAGATGAGACCCGGTTAGTACAGCCGGCTTTTGGGTAAAGTCGCCGATGCCGAAAAAAACATTGCCGGCACCGTCCATAAAAGTTTCAAAACCCTCGGCTTTGGCCTGTTCCATCATCCACTTTCGGGCTTCCATATCGGCGTCAGTAAAGCCCCACCGATACACACCGTGGTCATTGTCGTTATAACCAATATTGGATAATTCCAGGACAGATTTTTTTAAGCGGTCAGCATTAATGCCTTGCATAATTCCTCCTTTGCCTTTGTTTTAAGCTTAGGACAAAACCAACAGAGCAACCAAACGAACATAAAAAAGCCCGCACCATGACAGTGCGGGCAAGCGTTGCATGGGGCAAAGGGGAGCCCCAAGAGGGTTTACGACAGTTTGCGTGCAGTCAAAGCTGCATTAAGTACCGCCGCCAACTTAATGGATGATTGAATCGCTTGTGCTGTTACGTCGTGTTTCAGCAACGTTTGCACGTGCGAGTCAATGCACATTCCACATCCGTTCAGTGCTGACACTGCCAGTGAGAAAAGCTCAAAATCGGCTTTATCAACACCCGGGTTAGCCATTGCGTTCATGCGCAGACCGGCTGGCATTTTGCCAAACTGCTTATCACTCGATAAGTGCAGGAACCGGTAATACACGTTGTTCATGGCCATTAAAGACGCTGCGGTTTTTGCCGCTGTCTTCACATTGTCTTCGATTTTACCTTCGGCTTCTTCCTCCACAGCTTCGATAAGTTCGTTATCCGCCAAGCTGTACACCAAAGAAAGCGCTGTTCCGTAGAACTGGTCAGCCGTTAAGCCTGACGCTTCCACATTCGAGAACAAACTCGACAGGTTCAGCTTGGTATCCTTGCTGTGGTCACCGAGTAATTGCTTGTAATCTGCAATTGCCATGGGTTAACTCCTATTAAAGCGTGTCGCCACCAACTGCGCGGTTACATGGGCACAGTTCGTCAGTTTGTAAACCGTCTAAAATACGCAGAATTTCTGCCGGGTTACGGCCCACGTTCAGGTTGTTTACCGATACGTGTTGAATCACGTTGTGCGGGTCAACAACAAAAGTTGCACGCAAAGCAACGTTTTCTTCTTTGTCACGTACGCCTAAGCCGTCTACTAAAGAGCCGTTGTCCGCGAAAGAATACTGGTTCAGACGGTCAAGGTCTGGGTGCTCACGACGCCATGCTAATTTCACAAATTCGTTGTCGGTGCTACCGCCCATAACAACCGCGTCACGGTCTGCGAAGTCTTCGTTCAGTTTTGCGAACTCAACAATTTCGGTTGGGCAAACAAAAGTGAAGTCTTTTGGGTAAAAGAAAATAATTTTCCATTTACCGGCAAAGCTGCTGTTGTCGATGGTTTCGAACGCGCTTTCGCCGTTTTCTTCAGGCATGTTGAACTTAGGTTTTGCTGCAACAACGCTGAATTCTGGTAATTTATCGCCTACTGTTAACATAAAGTGTCTCCTTGATTGGGATTTAAATCTATTCGTTCCTTAACGAGTCGAGAGCTAGTGTACGGATGGATACAGATTGGATAAAACGAATAAAACGGATTATGATAATCGGAAATACCAATTAAGTTCGTTGCAAAAGGAAAACCATGAGCAAATTACCCAGTTTAAAAAACCTCAGTTATTTGCTGGCGTTGCATCAAGAGCAAAACTTCAATCGTGCGGCGGCTGAATGTAATGTCAGCCAATCGACGTTAAGTAGCGGTATTCAAAACTTGGAAGAGCAATTGGGCTGCCAGCTTATTGAACGTGACCATAAGTCATTTTTGTTTACGGCATTAGGCGAAGAAATTGTCGAGCGTGCACGGCAAATTTTAAGTGCCGCCGAAGAGCTCAGCCACTATGCCCAGGGGCAGGGCAATGTTATGGAAGGCCCGTTGCGTTTAGGCGTTATACCCACCATAGCCCCTTTTGTTATTGGTCAGTTAAGCAAGCGATTGCAGGATGCCTACCCGAAATTGCTACTGCAAATTTCCGAGGACACCACGCAAAACCTACTACTTCGCCTTAAAAACGGCGAGCTCGATATTTTACTGCTGGCGTTGCCAATGGACATTCAGGGCAATCAGAAATGGGTATTGGGTCGCGACCCATTTAAGCTGGTTGTGCATAAAGAGCTAGCGGATAACATTGGTGAGCCGGTTGACTACGACAAACTTCCTGACAGAAGTATTTTTCTGCTGGAGAAAGAGCATTGCATGACAGGGCACGCGGTAGCCGCTTGTCAGTTAACCGACTCAGTAAAAATGAACCCTTTTACTGCCACCAGCTTACACAGTTTGGTGCAAATGGCGGACGCTCGGTTAGGCGCGACCTTTATTCCGCAAATGGCAATAGATCAGGGTATTCTCAGTAACACCGACTTAGTGCCGTTAAAGCCAACCGGACAAGAAGCGTCTCGTGATATTGGCTTGGTATACCGCCCTACGACCAGTCGTCGTCAGACATTCCGCAAAGTTGCGGAGGAAATAGCCCAACTACTGCCAATTAATACCTTACGCTAACAGCGCCTGTTAGCGTCTTCTTGCCGGCGGCAATGGGTATCGCTCTGCCAAACTGATACTCTCGCCGTCCGGCTTTATAACCCGGGCGTGGCGTCGGTTAAGCTGGCGCGGATCGGTTACGCCACAAGAGTGCGCAATGATGTTTACCCCGTATTCCATGTATTTATGATAGTTCGCCACGCGCTCGCACTTATCGGTCGGATCGAGCCCCTTCATCAGTTTAGGATCGTCCGTCGTAACCCCGGTCGGACAAGTGTTTTTGTTACACTGCATGGCTTGTATACAGCCCAGCGAAAACATAAACCCTCGGGCAGAGGTTACAAAGTCAGCCCCCATTGCAATAGCCCAGGCAACATCAGCCGGGGTTATCATTTTACCTGAAACAATAACTCGCACACGCCCATGCAACCCAGCTTCTGTGAGCTTATCGATTAACACCGGCAGGCTTTCAGATACTTTTAAACCGACGTAGTCCATCAATGGTTGCGGTGCAGCACCGGTACCTCCGTCAGCACTGTCGAGCGTAATAAAATCCGGTGCTGACTCGACGCCACGCTTTAAAATAGAGTCTATGAGTTCATCTATCCAGCTCGGATCGCCCATAACGAACTTAAACCCCGTGGGTTTTCCGGTAATACGCCGAACCTTATCGATAAAGTCGAGCAGCTCTTCGTTATTACTGATTTCTGGATGGCGGTTAGGGCTAATAGCGTCTTTACCGACTTCGATGCCTCGAATTTGCGCAATTTCCTCATTCACTTTGACGCCCGGTAAAATACCGCCTTTACCCGGCTTAGCGCCCTGGCTCAGTTTTATTTCAAACATTTTTACGTTGTCGTGACGTCCAAGTTCCGCCAAACGGTTTTCATCCAGTTTGCCTTCTTTATCTCTCACCCCAAACTTCGCGGTGCCCATTTGGAATACTATGTCGCAATGACCCATAAGGTGGTAAGGCGATAAACCACCTTCGCCAGTATTCATCCAGCAACCCGCCTTAGCCGCTCCTTGCGACAATGACTTAACCGCCACCGGCGACAAGGCACCGTAGCTCATACCTGAAATATGAAAATAAGAAATTGGGGAATAGGGTGTTTCACAGTACGGCCCAATAAGCACAGGCTCGGGAGCGGCCGCTTGCTCTGCAAGAGGCGGATAGGGCGCATTACTGAAAATAATGGTGCCGGTACGGGTTAAGTCTCGTGTCGAGCCAAACGCGACATTTCTGTCTGAGTTTTTTGCGGCGCGGTAGACCCAGCTCCGCTGCGCCCGGTTAAACGGCATTTCTTCGCGATCCATGGCGAAGAAATACTGACGCATAAATTCGCCCATGCGCTCAAAAATATAACGAAAACGACCGACAACGGGGTAATTACGCCGAATCGTGTGCTTATTCTGAGTTTTATCCACCACATACATCACACCAACGGATACAATCAGCGTGATAATAAGAAGAACAAAAATGGCCGCTAACCATTGCGCTAACACCAGAAGAGAGTCCGTACCAAAAAACTTTTCGCTCATTCCATTCGCACTTATTTTGAAAGTTAATACGTCTATTAACGACTAAAGCCATAAACAGATCAAGCCAAGATTCATCAAAATTTCAATGAATGACGTATACTGAAGATAATGAAAAACAAAGGAGACCCTTATGTTTAACCGAAAACTCGTATTAACCGCACTATTGGCAGCCTCTGCCAGCATGACAGCAGTAGCCGATACCGTCGAAACAGAGCGCCATAAAGTCACCGTTTCCACTTTTGCGGATGGCTTCACTAACCCTTGGGGCATGACGTTTTTGCCAGACAACAGTGTCTTAGTCACCGAGCGCTCGGGTGATCTTTACTGGGTGTCAGAAAACGGTAAATATCGGGAAAAGATAAGTGGTGTGCCTGAGGTTGTTGCAAAAAGCCAGGGCGGTTTGCTGGATGTCACCATTGACCCAAACTTTGATGAAAACCAATGGGTTTACATTAGTTATTCAGAGCCGGCGCAAGACGGTGGCAAAGGTAACAGCACAGCCGTTATGAGAGCAAAACTGGTGGACAAAGCCTTTACCGATAAAGAAGTGATTTTCCGCCAGGCTCCGAAATACGAAAGTAACGCGCACTTTGGTTCGCGTTTGGTGTTCTCGCCTGAAGGGCACCTGTTCGTTACTTTAGGTGACCGCTATTCACGTATGGATGACGCTCAAACGCTCGATAACCACCACGGTAAAGTCGTACGCATTTGGCCCGACGGCAGTATTCCTGAAGACAACCCCTTTGTTGGTGAAGATAACGCGTTAGACGAAATTTGGTCTTACGGTCACCGCAATGTCCAAGGTGCAGACATTCACCCTGACACGGGCGAATTATGGACAGTAGAACATGGCCCACAAGGTGGCGACGAAGTTAACATTCCTAAAGCCGGAAAGAATTATGGCTGGCCTGAAATCACTTACGGTGTTGACTACGGCGGTGCCATTATTAGTGAAGACGCGGTGAAAGAAGGTATGGAACAGCCGTTTTATTACTGGGTACCGTCGATTGCTACCGCTGGCGCAACTTTTTACACTGGCGACGCTTTCCCTGAGTGGAAAGGTGACTTTTTCGTGGCGGCACTGAAAAGCTCGTTAGTGGCTCGGTTAGACTTGTACGAAGGTCGAATGATGCATGAGGAGCGCCTGTTCGAGGATGCTGTTGATGCGCGTATTCGTGACATTAATCAGGGACCGGACGGTTATCTGTATCTACTCACTGACGAGTCCAATGGCTCAATCATTCAAATTAAACCGGCAGATTAACGATGTTGTATTCAGCGGTATTTAGAAAATTGACTTACACGGGGCTGCCTTTACTGGCGGCCTCTTTCGTTGTGCAGTCCGCCGAAGTGGACGAAACCGTTGTCGTGACGGCAACAGAGAGCGAAACGCCCTGGCTGACAACGGCGGCGAGTATCGACCGGGTGAACGTCGAGAATACACTGCCATCGATGAACATTGATGCTGGCGATGCCTTAGCCGGTGTGGCAGGTATTCAGGCTGATAATCGTTACAACTACGCACAGGACGCCCGTTTAGTGGTTCGGGGGTTCGGATCCAGAGCTGCTTTTGGTGTGCGTGGCTTGCAACTGAATGTCGATGGTATTCCATTGTCTATGCCCGACGGACAGGCACAAACCTCGAGTTTCATCCTCGACAATGTTGACTCATTAGAAGTGCTCCGTGGCCCATTGGCGACTCTTTACGGCAACTCCGGGGGCGGAGTGGTTGAATGGTTTAGTCGCCAACCCACCGAAACGGCATTAGAGTGGGGCGGTCAGTTCAGTGAAAACAACACACAACGCTACAGTGTAAATGCGCAATGGGCAACAGACACCAAGCAGCTGCAGCTTATGGCAACCGACTTTCAAACCGACGGACCACGTCGCCATAATTCTGCAGAGCGCCAGCAACAGGCCGTACGCTGGTACCATCAATGGGACGACCAAAACCGGTTTATTCTGCGTTATGACAATAATGACGCGCCGCTACTGCAGGACCCCAGTGCATTAACACCGGAAGCCTGGCGTGATGATCCGACACAGACCGTGCAGCGTGCTATCGACTTTAATACCCGCAAAGACATTCATCACCGACAAGGCTCTTTAAGCTGGTTTCATGAACGCGACAGCGGCGAAGGTTTAGTCTCTGTTTGGCAGGGCGACCGTGATATTGAGCAGTTCCTGCCATTTGCCGGAGACGATATTAATGAACAAGGCGTTTACACCAGCTCCGGTGCGGTCATTGATGTCTCTCGCCAGTTTGAAGGCGCGCACGCGCGCTGGCGTCAACGCGGTAGCAATTGGTCAGCAACATTGGGAGCGCAGCTTGAGCGACAGCAGGATCATCGTTTTGGTTATGTGAATGACAATGGTGAAAAGGGTGAGTTGCGCCGCGATGAGTTTAACTGGATAGACAATGCGTCGGCCTACTTGCGCTTTCAATGGCAGTTAAGTGCCGAGTGGTCAGCAACCGGTGGCGTTCGTTACAGCGATATCAGCTACGACGTTAAAGACTACTTTACGGAGCTTGATGGTGCTGATGACAGCGGCAGTAGTGAGTTTCAGGAAACCACCGCCGCGGCCTCTCTCACCTGGCAGTTTTTGCCGACATCCGCTACCTACTTAAGCGTAGGGCAAGGCTTTGAAACACCCACCTTGACCGAGCTGGCTTATCGGAATCAGGGATCGGGTTTAAACCGAGAGCTCGGGCCGTCCACCAATGACCAGTGGGAATGGGGCATTAAGCACCAACTACCAAGAGACTGGCGCCTGCATTTAGCCTTCTTCGGTATTGAGAGCGACAACGAGATATTGGTTGATCAGTCAACCGATGGCAGAACGACCTACCGAAATGCATCAGAGACCTCTCGCGAGGGCGCCGAACTAACCATTAACGGTGCGCTGACACAGCAGTTAAACTTACTGGTCTCGTACAGCTATATAGATGCGGTATTTGGCGAAGGACCGTTACAAGGTAACCAGCTACCCGGTGTCGCAGAAAGTCAGGGCTATTTGCGTTTAAACTGGCAGCCAACCGAGCAGTGGCTGGTTCAAGTATCCGGTCAGTATCGTGACGATACCCCAGTTAATGATGCCAACGACACGTTCGCGCCGTCTTACACTACCTGGAACTTTGCAGCGAGCCGCGAGTGGCAATGGACAAACAGCGAATTAGACGTATGGGCTCGGGTCAACAATATTACCGACAAAGAGTACGTCAGTGCGGTTGTAGTGAATCAGGGCAGCGGGCGCTCGTTTGAACCCGGAATAGGGCGACAAGCAAGCGTCGGCATTAGTTGGCGCCGACGCTTTTAAATGGTTTTAGACCATAGCTCTTAGTACATCGAGCAGGCGCTGAGCCGTCTGCTCCGATGACGCCGGGTTCTGACCGGTAATCAACATACCGTCCTGAACCGCATAGGCTTGCCAGTCATCGACTTTACGATAGTGACCGCCTTTTGCTGTGAGTTCGTCTTCTAACAGGAAAGGCACAACATTGGTCAACTCGACGGCAGCCTCTTCTGTGTTACTAAAGCCTGTGACAGTACGGCCCTGAACAATGGGGTCGCCGCTTGGCGTTTTCGCATTCAGTAATACCGCCGGCGCATGGCATACCGCCGATACCGGCTTACCTTTACTCCAGAAGTGCTCAATCAGCTTAATAGACTGCTCATTGTTGGTTAAATCCCATAACGGCCCGTGTCCACCTGGATAAAAAATAGCGTCAAAGTCGTCAGGGTCAACATCGTCCAGCGTGCAAGTTGTTTCCAGCTTGTGTTGCGCAGTCGAATCTTTCTCTAAACGCTTGGTCGCCTCAGTTTGCGCATCCGGCGCTGTACTGTTCGGATCCATTGGTGGCTTACCGCCTTTAGGAGACGCCAGCGTTACATCGACACCTGCATCCACAAAGACATAGTAAGGCGCAGCAAATTCCTCAACCCAAAAGCCAGTTTTATGGCCAGTGTCGCCAAGCTTGTCGTGTGAGGTTAAAACCATTAATACTTTCACTGGGTACTCCTTAAATTTCGTGTGAAATTCTCTGTAAACTTATGTGCATTTTACGCAAAAAGTCACCAATTTGATCACTCCGCCTCGTTATCAAGCCAGCGATACAGTGTGCGGCGAGTAACGCCGAGTATTTGTGCCGCCTGTGACTTATTGCCGTCGGTATGCTCTAAAACTTTCCTTATATACTGGCTTTGGTGCTCATCTAACGTTGGCCAGGCTGACGTTGCCGCCGGCTGATCGGTATCACTTTTCTCGACTATACGCTGCGGAAAGTCGTCTACCGACAGGGTCTCGTCACTGGAAAACGCAAACGCCCGCTCTATGGCGTTTTGAAGTTCCCGAACGTTCCCCGGGAATGGATACCGATACAATAAATCGAGAGCCTCCGCCGAAATTCCACGTACTGTTTTATCACTGCTCTTCTGTTGCTGCTGCAAAAAGAAATTTGCCAGTCGCTCGATATCCTCTCCTCGTTCTCGTAAAGGAGGCACTCGCAGGCTAAACGTCTCCAGACGATAAAATAAATCTTGCCGGAATTTGCCCTCCTCAACCAGACGCTCTAAGTCTTGGTGCGTCGCTGCAAGAATGCGAACATCCACTTGCTCTTCCTTGTCGCTACCAACAGCTCTTATCGTGCCTTCTTGCAAAACACGCAATAATTTGGCCTGAAGCGCCATTGGCATTTCGCCAATTTCATCCAACAATAAGGTGCCGCCGTCGGCTTGCTTTAAAAGCCCCTGCCTCTTATTCTGCGCGCCGGTAAAAGCCCCCGCCGCGTGACCAAAGAACTCACTTTCCATTAAGTCGGCTGGAATACCAGCACAGTTTACTGCCTGGAAAGGCTTGTCAGATCTATCACTCAGCTCATGTAAGGCTTTAGCCACTAACTCCTTACCTGTACCGCTTTCGCCGGTAATAAGAACACTGCCGCCGGTTGGCGCAATGTGTTCAATTTGGTCATAAAGCTTGCGCATAGCCGGGCTTTGTCCGACCAAGCCACCGGGACCTTTCTGCTGCTGTTTATAACGTTTCAGTTCCCGCTGTAATGACCGATGCTCTAATATCCGATCAACGCTCAACAGCAAGTGCTCAATATCCAGCGGTTTTGTCAGAAAGTCATCGGCCCCTTTTTTCAGCGCATCAACCGCCTGGTCGACTGTGCCAAATGCCGTTATCAGCAGTAGCGCAGGCGGGTTATCGTGCTGCTTCAAGTCTTCCAGTAAGGTTAAACCCGATTCTCCGGGCAGGCGTATATCGCTGACAATTAAGTCAGGGCTTGCATTGCTGCTCTTAAAGTCTTCTAAACTTCCCCAGGCATCCACCTGGTAGCCTTCCGCTTCAAGCTCTTCGACCAAAAGTTCCTGTAATGCAGGGTCATCTTCAACAACACCTATGACAGCTTTAAGTACCGCCATTATTGACCTCCTAGTGCAGGCTTATCGGCCAGACTCGATGCCGGCAAACATAAAATGACTCGACAGCCACCCTTATCGTTATTCGTTAACGTCAATTCGCCCTGATGATCACTCAAAACATGTTTCACTATCGTCAGTCCCAAACCGGTGCCTTTACCTTGTGGTTTATTGGTCTCAAAAGGGTGCAAGGCTTTTTCTTTCATATTGTCAGGCAGACCCTCACCGTCATCATCAATAATTATTTTCAATGCTCTATTGCTGTCGACCTCTGCGTTTATATTCACCACGTGCTGTGCTGCCTGTAGCGCATTACGCATCACGTTGACCAAGGCCAGTTCCAACCGTTTAATATCAACTTTTAGTGTGACAGCAGGTAACTCACCCAGTTCGACTCTGGCGGCTCCTTTGTCTTGCTCAAACTGAATGCTGGTTATTGCCGTATCTATCAAGGTTGCCAGCGCTATAGACTCTCGGTGCTGAACTGGCGTTCTGGAGAACGCGAGAAGTTGGTTGACCAATCCGGTTAACCGCTGCACCTGACCGCGAACGGCCTGCAATTGACGCTGACTCTCTTCATCTTTATGGGTTCTTAGTAGCCGGCTGGCACGTCCGTCGATGACGGTAAGCGGCGCTCCTAGTTCGTGTGCAACGCCGCTGGCAACGCTTCCTATTGCCGCCATTTTTTCTTGTTCGCGTAATGCTTGCTGAAGCGAGGCTTCGTGTTGTCGGCGTTGTTCTAACTCTTTTTCGGCTTGCTCTATGCTGTCCAGCATTCGGTTAAGCCCTTGCGCAACCTCCTGCAACTCAGAAGGACCTTCAGGTTCTACTCGCGCATTACGATTACCTTCAGCGACTTCTAGCATGGCATTTTTAAGTTGAACCACGTGTCGCCCAACGCCACGATAGTGTCCAAAAACCAGCACCGCTATGGTAATGAACGCAAAGGCTCCCCAGGTTAGCCAAGCATATTGGCTAAGCTCTTCGAAAGACTCATCGAAGTCACTCGCCCGGCGATTAATTTGCAGTAGCCCGATAATTCGGCCACCTCTATCGACAATGGGAAGAAACTGAGAAAAGACATCACGTCCCTCTACGCGACGGTAATCGTCCTGTTTGATGCCTGTTTGTACGGTTTGCAAAGCAAGGCGGCTGTTACTTAAATCGGTTTCCGTCACCCCGGCTTCAGCAACTTGTTCGCCATAGACGTTATATACAGAAGCGCCATAAACCCGGCCAATGCTAAATACAGAGTCCAGGTTGGCCTGCACCGTATCTAAGTCGTTATTCAGCAACGCATCACTAATAGGTAAGCTAATCGCACGTCCCAATAACTCTAAGTCGCTTTTCAGGCGATCATTAGCATCTTCTGAAGCTACCTGAAGACCAACGGTGATTGCCGCGCCCGATATCAGTAGCATGGGAACCACAACATAAGCAAGTAATCGCCTTTGCAGGCTCGATAGAGACCACTTGTATACTTTTGTCACACCCGCCTCCTTTTACTGTGTCTTCAGGATACACATTTCTAGGGGTTCTTTCTGTTGATTTTAATCGAACTAAATAAAGCACTTTAAAAACAGTTACTTGTAAAGTTGGCACAGTCTTCGCTTTAGTAAGAGCGTTAGTAAATCTGACAGAATCAACAAGGAGATTATCATGCAAAAGACAATTATCGCATTAGCAACGGTATTCGCACTGGGTAGCACTGCAGCTATGGCTCAACAGCAACAAGCTCAAGATCCAATGGCTCAACAACAGCAGCAAACTCAGGAAATTTCTGAAGGCATGTTGGTTAAGTTTGTTTCAGCAATGGAAGAAGTACAAGGCGTTACCGAGAAGTACCGTGACAAGTTCCAAAACGCTGAAAACCAGGAAGAAGCTCGCGAAATTCAGCAATCAGCTCAAGAAGAAATGATTGGCGCTGTTGAAGACGCTGGCCTTACTCCTCAAGAGTACAACATGATTATTCAGCAAGCTCAAAACGACGAAGAACTGCGCGCTCGTTTAGAAGAGTTAACCTCTGATTCTTAATTCGTTTTAGCGAAACCCCATTGAGAAACGGTCGGCAATTTAGTCGGCCGTTTTTGTTTGTAACTACGACTAAAGTCGTAGTGGTCCCACCATAATTACCACCTATCCCCACAATTTACCGTGTAACGCTTGATCATTTGTTAATTTGGTGTAATAACAACTAAGTACTATCATCGATAGTCACAACAAAAACAAAATGTTATCCATCGCGGGGAGAACAACAATGAAAACAGCATTTAAGTACTCATTATGTGCTCTAGCTGTTGGCGCACTGTTTCATTCGCCAAGCAGTTTTGCACAAGAGGACGCTCAAGCAGAAGATGAGCGTTTAGAACGAATTCAGGTTACAGGTTCACGTATTTCAAGAACCGATATGGAAGGCGCTTCTCCAGTCGAAGTTATCGACAGGGAAAGCATTGAAGCTTCCGGTTTCAACAACCTTCAGCAACTTTTAGAGCGTCTGCCATCAGCCGGCGTAGGCACTTTCTCAACTCAAGGTAACAGTCAGGACACCACTGCAAACGGTGCCGCTGCAATCAGTTTGCGTGGCTTCGGTGCAGATTCGACCTTGGTTCTGTTAAATGGACGTCGTGTCGCTGTATCTTCGTTCGCAGAAGGCGTTGCTAATTCATTTGTCGATATTAACTCGATTCCAGTCGCAGCCATTGAACGTATCGATATTCTTAAAGACGGTGCGTCGGCTATTTATGGTTCTGACGCCGTAGCCGGTGTTGTAAACATCATTCTACGCGACGATTTCGTCGGTACTGAATTAACAGCTAGTCACGGTGGTACCACCGGTGATGTGAACTACGAAGAAACCAGCATGAGCTTAGTCTGGGGTACCGGTGGTGATGACAGTAACACCACCATGATTCTAGACTACTGGAAAAACACCTCTATAGTCGGTGCTGAATTTGGTCGTAACGGCACAGCAAACCAAGCACCTTGGGGTGGTAACGATTTCCGTTCTTCTCGTGGTTTCCCAGGAAGCTTTATCGTTGACGGAGCTGAGCAACCCGATCCAGATTGCCCTCCTGGCTCTGAAGTAGGTACTCGCTGTGTATTTGATTACGGTCCTTATGCTCAAATCTTCCCTGAAGCAGAGCGTGTGGGCGCAATAATCCAGTCTCGCAAAGAGTTTTCTCGTGACGTCGAAGGTTACATTGAAATAGCCGCTCAGCATAACCGCTCTAAAGCCGGTGGTGCACCAACACCTTTAGATGCTGACGCTGGTCTTTATGTGCCAGCAGACCACCCTAACAACCCTTGGGGTGAGCGTGTAGACATCAACTTTTTCCGTACCGTTGATGCAGGCCCTCGTATCTGGGACGTTGAGTCGGATACCTTACGCTTTATTGCTGGTTTACGCGGTGATTTAAATGGCTGGGGCTGGGATGTTTCTTACCAGAAAGGCCGCAGTGAAGGTATGCAGACAGGTTCTCGTGAACAAGGCTGGGTGCGCACTGACTTCCTACAAGAAGAAATTAACGCCGGAAACTACAATCCATTTGGCGGTACGATTAACGACCCTGAAGTCATTAACGACATAACAACCTCTTTGGTTCGTCGTGGTGAGTCACACTTAACGGCTATTGATGCAAGCATCGCGGGTGAAGCTTTCCAGCTAGGCGATCATTATGTGTCTATGGCGGCCGGTCTTGAGTATCGTGAAGAAGACGTATTTGACCAGCCAGATGATCAGTTCCAACGCGGTTTAATTTTTGGTACTGAGTCAGTACAGGCAGAAGCAGAACGCGATCAGTGGGCAGCTTACATGGAGTTCTTAATTCCAATTACTGACACACTCGAGCTGACTGCTGCTGGTCGTTATGATGATTACAGTGATTTTGGATCAACCTTTAACCCTCAGTTTAAGCTTCAATGGCGTCCAACAGAAGACGTAACCCTTCGCGCATCTTATGGTGAAGGTTTCCGCGCACCGTCACTGGCTCAAATTGGTTTAGGTCCGTCTCAGGTTTCGACATTCTTCACAGATACCTACCGCTGTGAAACGGATGGTGAAAGCTGTGTCCCGCTTGACTACACTATTGTATTCTCAGGCTCAGACGGCTTGCAGCCAGAAGAATCATCTAACTATAACTTAGGTGCTGTTTGGCAGATTACAGATGATTTCGATGTTTCAGCTGACTACTGGTCCATTGAGCAAGACAACAAAATTGTTCAAAACGATTTTGAAAACGTTTATGACGAAAATTGTAATGACCAAAGTAGCGACGTCTGCGTTCGCCGCGCCCCTCTACCTGGCGACGAGTTAGGTGAGCTCGCAACGCTGTATAACACTTATGTCAACTTATCAAGCCAGGAAGCTGCCGGTCTTGATTTATCAGCCAACTACAACTGGGATACTCAAGGTATGGGTACGGTTCGATTTGGCTTTGATTGGTCATACATGAGTAAGTTTGAAAAAGACGGTATCGACTACGCCGGTGAATATGAGTATCCAGAGCATCGCTGGACAGGTCGTGCTGAGTGGAGCCAGGATGCGTTAGGGGTTAATTTAAACCTTAACTACATTGGTGAGTTTGAAGACTACCAGGCACCGGCTTTAGTTGAGAGTGAAGAAACTCGTATGGTTGATAAACAACTACTGGTTGATTTACAAGCTTACTATGACGTGACTTCTCAGCTTCGCGTTACTCTTGGTACAACTAACCTGTTTGACGAAGAGCCACCAGAAGCGTTTAACACTGACCTTTACGGTTATGCTCCAAGCGTTCACAACCCTCGTGGTCGCTTTGTTTATACCAAAGTCAGTTACTCGTTTTAATAACTAAGTCTTAGCAGACTGTAAAATCCGCAATCAGTTAGGTCTGATTGCGGATTTTTTTGATCATATCTCCTATGCTTTACGTAACTTATTAAACTAAAAGAATTAACGCAAGGAGACAGCGACGTGAAAGCATCCGATTTATTCGTAAAAGCTCTGGAGAACGAAGGTGTTGAATACGTTTTCGGTATTCCGGGCGAAGAAAATCTGGACTTATTAGAGTCTCTTTCAAAATCTAATATCGAGCTTATTCTAACTCGTCATGAGCAAGGTGCCGGCTTTATGGCCGCCACTTATGGTCGACTTACCGGCAAACCAGGTGTTTGTTTGTCGACGTTAGGACCGGGCGCGACCAACCTGGTTACTCCGGTCGCTTATGCGCAGCTAGGTGCTATGCCTATGGTCGTAATTACAGGCCAAAAACCTATTAAAGAGCGCCAGCAGGGTCAGTTCCAGATTATCGATGTTGTCGACATGATGACGCCTATTACCAAATACACTCAGCCTATTATTAGCGCTAATAGTATTCCGGCACATATCCGCGAAGCCTTTCGCCGAGCGGAAGATGAACGCCCCGGTGCTTCACACCTGGAACTATCGGACGACATTGCTCGTGAGGAAGTGAGTGCTAACCCAATAACTCCGAGTTTCTCGCGCCGCCCTATAACTGAACATAAAGCGGTTCGTCATGTTCTGCAATTACTGAAAGATGCAAAACATCCGGTGTTACTTATTGGTGCTGCGGCAAACCGTAAAATTACGGCGAAAATGTTAAGAGCCTTTGTCGATAAAACAGGCATTCCGTTTATTACGACTCAAATGGGTAAAGGGGTTATCAACGAAGATCACCCTCGCTGGCTAGGCAACGCTGCGGTTTCAGACGGTGACTACCCGCACCGTGCCATTGAAAAAGCAGACTTAATTCTTAATGTGGGTCACGATGTTGTCGAAAAGCCACCTTTTATGATGAAAACCGGAGTAAACGACGACAGAAAAGTGGTTCACATTAATTTTCAGGGTGCCCAAGTTGACTCTGTCTACTTCCCGCACGCCAGTATGATTGGTGACATTGGTAACAGCATTTGGCAACTGAAGGAAGGTATTGAGCCACAAGAGCACTGGGACTTTGACTTTATGCTGAAAGTCCGCGATCACATGCGTGACCATACCGATGAGGGTGCCGATGACGGTCGCTTTCCAATTCTACCTCAGCGTTTAGTTGAGGATGTTCGTGACGTTATGCCCGACGATGGCGTTATTGCACTGGATAACGGCATTTATAAGATTTGGTTTGCCCGTAATTATCCGGCACGTGAGCCAAATACCGTATTGCTGGATAACGCATTAGCCTCTATGGGTGCCGGTTTACCTTCGGCAATGGCTGCCAAATTGGTCAACCCTGAGAAAAAGGTCATGGCTATCTGCGGTGACGGCGGCTTTATGATGAACTCCCAGGAGTTAGAAACTGCAGTGCGCATGAATCTGGACATTGTCATTGTTATTCTAAATGACAGTGGCTATGGCATGATTAAATGGAAACAACAGCACATGGGTTTAAGCGACTATGGCTTAGACTTCAATAATCCGGACTTTGTGAAGTACGCTGAGTCCTATGGCGCTAAAGGGTATAGGGTGGATAGCACGGAAAACTTGATACCACTGATGAAAGAGTGCCTGGATAAACCAGGCGTACACCTCATTGATGTTCCCATGGACTATTCACAAAACGACCGACTGCTGAACGAAGAAATTCCTGAACGCAGCCGGGCGATAAAAGCCTATTAAGCTTTAGATGGGTCGGTATCCGCGAAGTAGGGGTAGTCGTTGAGCTTATCAACGAAAGCCTCAAGTCGCGGGTACTTATCCAAATTAAAACGCTGACGGAATAACCCCCAACTCAAGAAGCAGCCCAACCGCAGTTCGCCATCACTGAATGGATGTGGACCCTCGTACGCCACTGCGTGATCTTTTTCTTCCATCAACTGCAATATGTCATTGATGCGCTCTTGCTGGCGCTGCAAATAAGGCGCCTGCGAACTTTTTATACCATCTTTTTCCAGCAAGAAAATATTGATGGCAGCATCCATTGCCGTATTGACCAGACAGTATTGATCGAAGTCTTTTGTATCTGCGAAAAAGCGCTCACCGGCTTTCTCCCGCACGTACTTTAAAATACTGGTCGAGTCATGCAGTCGTAAATCGTTATGGTGCAAAAATGGGACCTTCTTCGCCGGGCTCAGTTTTGCGCTTGTGTCGAAGTCAGTCTCTGTTAGCGAAAACTTCGTGTCCGTCTCTAGCAAGGCAATACGGCAATGTCTTACATAAGGTGACGTATAACTGCCAAACAATTCCATGGTAAACCTCCGTTAATGATCACGACAGGCTTCGTCCGGATACTCCAGCTCTATGGTTGTATGAGCTAGGTCAAACTCGGCCAATTGTTCTGATATCTTTTCTTTTAACACCGCTCTCTCAGTGCTGGTTAACTCCTTTGATACCACAATATGTGCTGTTAATACATGGCGTTCACCATCAAGCGACCAAAAATGTAAATGGTGTGCGTTATCAACTAAATCCAACGCCACCAACTTTTCATGGATTTGCTGATAAACCTGCGGGTCAGGGGAAGCCTGAACAAATAGCTTAATAGTCGACCCTAAGTGGCGTATTACGTTCACTAAAATAAACAGGGTAAACGCAATAGACAGTAATGGATCTAAAATAGGCCAGTCGACAAACAGTAAGACAATAGAGACAACCAGCACTGCAACCCAACCGAGAACATCTTCCAGCAAATGCCAGTTCAATACCCGTTCATTAAGTGACTGACCTTTCGAGAGTTTGAATGCCGCATAACCGTTCACAATAACCCCAAATACGGCCAGCAAAGCCATGCCTTCAGCCATAGGCATAACCGGATTCCACAGCCGTGGAATCGCCTCAAACAGAATCCAAATGGAACCTGCTGTAAGAATAACCGCATTAATAAAGGCGCCGACTAAGGAGAGACGACGGTAACCATAAGTAAAGGTATTGGTCGCGTCTTTGCGACTGAATTTGTCCAGCAACCAGGCCATACCGATAGAGATACTGTCACCTAAGTCATGAACCGCATCGGCAAGTATCGCGGTACTGTTGGTGAGCACTCCGCCAATAAACTCGATAACGGTGAAGCACAAGTTTAAGAAGAACGCCCAGCCAATGCGCTCTGAAGCCGTATCATGATGATGGTGGTGATGCATAGTGCTCCTAATGTTAACAAAGCTTTATTTTGTGAGTTAAACAAGCGTTTAAAAAACGCAATTATTGTTAATGTAACACCCATTTATAGCGCAAATGAAGTATTGCTTGTGATTAGCGAACAGTGCAATATTTCGCCAAATTTAGATTCTACTAAATTATAACGTTGTAACCTTCCTTTAGGAGTTTTAAATGAAGTACTCTTTATTAGCGTCCATCGGTGCTGCGGCACTGGTTATGACCTCTTCTGCGCTTGCCCAAGACCAAATTGAGTGGAGTGGCTTCGGTAGCATCGCCGCTGGCATGACGACCGGCAGTAACGACGAACTGTTCGGCTACGATAATGACTTAGATTTTAATCCGGGTAGCTTATTCGCTCTACAGGCTAAGGCTAACTTGTCTGACAAGCTCAGTGTCACTACGCAAATTATGTCGCGCGGCTCTGAGGACTTTGATCTGGGCGTCGAATGGGCTTATTTGCAGTATCAACTAACTGACTCTGCGAGCATTAACGTCGGTAAATTGCGTCTGCCTTTTTACATGTATTCTGACTACCTCGATGTCGGTTACAGCTACCACTGGCTGCGCACGCCTCAAAGCGTCTATCGCGTGCCTTTCGACAACTACACCGGTGTAAGCTTTCAGCACAATGCCTTTGTTGGTGACTTCACCTTTAACACGCAAGTTGTTGCCGGCAATATGCAGGACGACATTGACGTTATAGGTGGTGAAACAGCTGAAGCTGAATTGAACAACCTTATCGGCTTCAATACCAGCGCGATATACAGCAATTTGACCATGCGTGTTGCCTACTACCAAACCAATGATGCAAACATTCAGTTACGCGGTATTGACGGTGATGTAGACGCATTACTTACGCTATTAGAGCAAGTTGGAGCTGATCAAATCATCGCTGAACTTGATGCGTCGGAAGACAAAGGCACTTTCGCTGGTGTCGGCGTTATGTACGACAATTTCGATTGGTTTGTTGGCGCTGAATATACGGAATTAGAGTTAGAAAATAGCTACGTTCCAAAACAACGTTCAGCTTACATTACCGCCGGAAAACGTTTCGACTCCTGGGCACTGCATGCGACTTACGGCAAAACTGACGACAAAGTCATGAACCCTGAGCGCTTTGCTGTACCCGACCCACAATTACAAGCCGTCGTGAATCAAGCAGCCAATATCGTGGTTACCGAAACGGCTTACAGCTCTATCGGCGTTAACTTCAACATTGCGCCAAGTGCGGTTTTGAAATTTGACGTTACTCACGCTGACAACAAGTTAACCGACGAATCTGATGTTTTGGCATCAGCTGCCGTTCAATTTGTATTTTAAGGAAGTATGATGAAAAAGTTAGCCGTATTTCTCATCGTGTTGTTCGCCGGTATGCTGAGCTTCTCAGCGTCGGCAAACAACGGCGTTGTCGTGTCTCAGACTGAGATTAACGAAGAGTCCATCGCCCGAATTTATTTAGGTCAGTCGCGTGTTTTAACAGGCGTTAACCTGCCTGAAAGCTCAGCCACGCGTAAAGCGTTTGAAACCAAATTGGTTGGCCAGACAGGCAATCAGTTAAAGCGTCACTGGGCTAAGTTAAAATTCACTGGCCGTGCAACACCACTTGATACGTTAGACAGTGACGATGCTGTCATCGAGTTTTTGAAGAGCAACCCTCAAGGTATTGGGTATGTTTCTGATAAAAGCAAAGTCTCAGGTGACTTAAAGGTTATAGCGACCTTCTAAATGGCTTAAGCCCTCAGCCTCCCGCTGAGGGCTTCTTTTTATTGAACTGCGTAAGTCACCATACCGCCTGCTAACCAAAGAACACTCACTACACACAAAGCATTCATTACTTTATCCCCAACAGACGACCCGTCGTGGTCATGATGATGGTGGTGCTCATGCTCTTTTTGTTTCTTACGCCAAAGTACAACCATGACAGCGCTAAGTAGTAAGAAAATAACATTCAGCACAAAACCATAATTGAGTTTGAAGTGTTCTTGCTTAGCCGGTGAGGACCATTGAGACGCATCGGGTAAGGCATCAAAGGCGAACAATCCGTAATGCATAGCAAGAGACGCCGCTACCAGGCAAATAAAAAGCATTAAAGCAATGTACAGAGCCATTTTCCAACCATAGTAGCGGGCATTAATTTTCAGTACCGGTAGCACAATTAAGTCAGAGAAAATGAATGCCATAACACCCGCGAAGGCAACCCCTTCACCAAACAGAACAGCTGCCAGCGGAATGTTCCCCATGGAACCTATGAAAGTAAAAAACGCGGCAATAGGACCTACAACAGCCTGTTGCAATAATGACCAGAAACCCGGCTCGCCTTGAGTACCCACACCAATAAACAGCCACTCGAAGAAAGCACTGGGCACAAAGGCAGAAATAACACCAGCTACGGTAAAGCCGATAAGTACATCCTGCCAGACCATCTGCCATTCCATAATGTACTTTTGCCCGACTTTTTGCCAGGTATCCGCACTTAATAAATCGGAAAGCGTTGTTTCATGATGGTGCTCGTCTTCATCATCTTCCTCTTTACGCGCACTTTTAATCAGCTTTTTGGGGTTGGTGAGCGTTATGAATAACCAAACGAACAGAATGAGCAGCAACCCGCCGACGTATTCACCAACGACAAACTGCCAACCCAGAAAAATAGAAATGACAAACCCCAGTTCAATAACCAAGTTGGTAGAGGCCAGCATAAATGCCATAGACGCACTGAACGCCGCGCCTTTGTTAAATAAAGCTCTGGTGGTTGAAAGTGCAGCGAAACTACAGGAGCTAGAAATAAAACCAAAGAAAGTACCCAGCGACACAGACTTTAAGTCATTACCGCCCATTGCCTTGCGCATTCTTCGTTTGGTAATGAGCACTTGGATTAAGCTACTGATCAAATAACCTAATACAAACGCCCATAACGCCATCCAGAAAAAACCAAGGCTGGTGTACGCCGATTCGCCCCATAGCGATATGAAGTTATCCATAGCGGCTCCTTAAAACGAAAAACCCAACTACCTCACAGTAGTCGGGTTCTTTAGAAAGGTCAAATTCAGCAGGTAGATACTGTGGGTGTACATTAAAGTACTTAATAAAATCGCCTGTAAGGCTATTTTTGACCAATAAAAAATTAAAATCTAACAATAAAGATTTTAATAAAAACATGCCTAATAAAACCTATTGAAAACTTATAAACATTAAAGATGTTAAATGGTAGTGTTCAGAATTCTGTGTCATTTCGTTAAACTAAGCAAAAAAGAGATGACATATGACCAAAACCAATTTCGACATGGATGCCGCTTTAAAGCAGTTGCGTGAAGGCAAAGACCTCACCGGCAAAGACGGCATCCTGACACCGCTTATTAAACAACTCACCGAAGCCGCGATGCAGGCTGAGCTTGAAGAGCATCTCAGTGATAAAGAGCAA
>Ga0208180_1000479_pt1 | contig 33426 bp, 42 predicted proteins | sample MalvireepMed_s16_FD_184241 | JGI IMG/M metagenome (GOLD analysis project Ga0208180, IMG submission 184241) | Marine viral communities from the Global Malaspina Expedition - Malaspina viral metaG DeepMed_s16 (SPAdes) (version 2) | ecosystem: Environmental > Aquatic > Marine > Oceanic | place...
TTTACTTGTTCCGCTTCAAGTTGCTGTTGCGTCTCAGCCATCTATGATGATGGCGAGGATGGCAATAATCAATGCCCAATCCATGTTGTTCTCCTTTGTGTCCTTGTGAGTGTGTATTGTACCAGATGCGTTGTTGTTTGTCAAGCTTCAAAAGTTGAAATATGCTCACCGGCCAACGCTCTCGCTCCGAGAAGGATCGATTGTGACCACCTGTAGAGCCGTTGGTTTTTTTCGTTGGCGGGGTCTTCGTTGAGCAGTTCGACGTACTTGTCCTTGATTGCTCTTGCCTTGTCAACGTTGGTAATGTTGGCCCGTTGCGCCAACTCGATAGCCCGCTCAATCTTGCGTGCCCTGATCTTTACTGCTGCTGTCCAACTCATGTTTCTCTTTCGTTTGTTCTCTGTTGTATGGTTCCTATTATACTATATATATCGGCATTTTGCAACCCCAAACGTTAGGAATTCTGGAATTATATCAAAATAGTTCTAAGTCGTTACTACATAAGGAGTTACGACACGCGGAACCCCGGCCCCGCACGTTTTTGTCAAGCCCAATCTCGGGAATTTAGTCGGGGTCTACGTATTGAATCGGACATGGCCGGAAGTGGACCCCACCCAACCCGCAAGCCTCGAAGAACTTGCACCGGTCAAAGTTGGGATTGTCCTTCGCACAAGCGTCGGCAATGTCACACGCCATATCATACGCTGCGTCCCAGTGCGTGCGTGCCAGCTTCTCAATTGAAGTGGCCAGCGTCTCAAAATGTTTTCTCGTCATCATACCATCGTCTCCATCTTGAGCCAAACTTCATCAGCGACGATACAAGCCCATTCGCTGTCGTCGGTTGTTTCGACCACGTCCCAATCGTAGTCGTCGGGGCCATTCGATACCATCGCCCACACCTCGAAGTTGTCAGTTTCGTGGCAGTACCAGACTTCAACCGCGTCCAGTGTATAAACCTTTTCCATCTCTACGTCCCTTTCACTTTCCAGATTTTACGTCGTTGCTTTATTGCACCATTGAACCCGAAGCCGCCACTGGTCAAGTGCCGGTAGTCAACCGCCAACCCCATATCGGCGGGAATTTCGTCGCCAAGCTGCCCGTGCAGGATGGTGATGCACTGTTGCATCCGGTGAGCTTTCAACGGGACCAACTCGAAATCGTATCGGTTGCCCCTGTCAAACAAGTCGCCGGTTTTTGGTTTGTTCTGCATGTGTATATTGTACCAGATACGTTGTTGATTGTCAACCCTAGCAACACCACTTTGTGTCTTGCCAGTAGTCGAATCCCGAAGGCCCGTCGCCCACGTAATTCTTGAATTCCGTTTTCGGCTTCTCCGTGTGGAGTACCGCCGGGGCATCCCCGCCACACTTCTCACAGTTGCAGTTCCAGTCGTTGTTTTCGTTTTCGTTCTTCATCGTGTTTCCCTTTTCGTTCTTGTTTTCCATGTCTCCCATTATACTATATTATCGGCATAAATCAACCCCAATCTTCAACTAAAATAAAATTTTCTCAGAATAGTTGTAAACCGTTGTGGCGCAAGAGGTTACGTCGTGCGGAACCCCGGCCCCGCACGTTTTTGTCAACCCCTAAATCACTCCGGTTGCGGAATGGGGTCGCCGGGGGTCCATGTAGAAAACGGCGGTTCAAGCACACGCAAGCCCAGCATGAAGTCGGCGTGTACCCTCGCTTGCTCACCAGAGCAATGTCCCATCTGATACGCCTTGTCCACCACTGAAATCGGGAAGGACCATTCCGCGCCTGCTGGTGCGTCCATCACCACGATTGAAGCGGCATCCTCCCAGCTTTCTGCCTCCACCCACTCATCTACCCAAACATTTCGATAGGTGTCCGGTTCCTCTGGATGGGCTTCTTTGTAAGCTGCTTGCACTTTGAACTCATACATCATTCTGCAAACAACTCCTCTCCCCGCTCCGCTTTCGCGGCGTAGATCTCGATAAGCTCGGCCTTTGCCGCCTTTTCTTTTTGGTGGTCGCTGATCGCCTCGGTGTGGCGTCGGTTATATTCCTGCTCTACACTAGCAAGAGACCTGTGGCCTGTCGCGTCGTGGTATGATTCTGGCAACCATGAATTCGGCACTTCCAGAACCTCGCTCATCTCCTCGCGGAGCTTTGCAACCAACTGCCCACCAACCGTGTTCTCAAATCTGTAGCCCATACTTTCCCTTTTCTGTTTTCTTGGGTCGGCCCCGGATGTTGGGGAGCTTGTCACCCTTGTTGTGCGTATTGTACCAAAAGCGGCGTGTGTTGTCAAGGCTTTCAGTGGCTCTCAACCCTATCTCGTGGCGTGGTATGCAGGTTGCCTGCGAGATCCAGTAGCCCGTTCAACGGCTAGACCGTATGGTGACTCTTACGTCCCACAACGACTGCCTAGCCGTCGAACAGATCCACAACGATGAGCGCTGCGAATGTTACGATGATGATTGTGTAGATGGTGTTCATGTTTTCCCTTTTCGTTACGTGTATTTTACCATACACGTTGCTGGTTGTCAAGCCCCAAAACCGTTGTTTTTCTCCAGATGGCCAATCGCCATCTCCAGCCACGCAACGCTCATCAGGTTCTCTGTCGGCTCATTGCGTGGGCGAAACCCGTACACGTCCTTGTGTGTGTCCGAGTAGATGCACTGGAGTTGTTGGAGCCTTGTCAGTTCGTGCCATTGTTTTGTTTTCATGTTTCCCTTTTCCTTGTTGTTTTTCATATCCCCATTATATATATATTATCGGCATTTTGCAACCCCAAACGCCACCCTAAATTTTATTTTGTCAAAGTAGTTGCTAAGTCATTGGTGCCAAAGGACTTACGGCGTGCGGAACCCCCGCCCCGCACGTTTTTTGTCAACCCCTCTAGGGGCTAGAGGGCTGCATTGGGCAAGACGCTCTCGTCGAATTCGATGTCGTACTCGGTGTCCGCATCACCGATGGGGTCGTGTTCCGGGTCTTCCGGGTCATCCCACGACTTCACCAGTTCGCCACCGGGACGGCCAAACACCGGGAACGGGTACGCCGGTGGGTACGGTGAGGACTCTTCGCGCGCCCGTGCGTCGGCCTCGATGATCTGGGCCTCGATTGCGATGGTGTTGTCGCGTGTTTCGTCAAACGTCATTGTGAGTCCCTTTCAAGAACTGTGCTGTGTTGGGTCGGCCTCGGTGGTCGAGGAGCTTTGCACCCTTGTTGTGCATATTGTACCAGATACGCCGCTGGTTGTCAACGGCAGAATCCGGTTGCCGGGATGTAGTTCGGCCCAGCCTTGTGAGCCACAATCCGCTTCTCAATCTGGCGGAACCATGCAGCGTGTTCGCTGTATTCATCCGCGAACGTGATACCAGCCTCGCGGTTGTCCACCTGTTCACAGCGGAAGCACTGGTTGCCAGCCACGAAAGCCTCGCAGGTCATCGCGCCACAAGCACAGTTGTTCGGCTTGGTGTTGTTGTTATTCGTCATTGTGTTTTCCCTTTCAAGGAAGTAGGTTGTTGTTTCTTATGCTCCCATTATACTTATATTATCGGCATAATACAAGCCCAATCTTCAACTAAAATAAAATTTCCCCAAAGTAGTTGCTAAGTCGTTGGTATCAAAGGACTTACGACGTGCGAAACCCCGGCCCCGCACGTTTTTGTCAAGCCCAAAAGCAAAAAAAACCCCCGCCGCATTTAGGGGCGAAGGTTCGTAGGCGATAGACGCCCATCCATCCAGTAGCGATTTAGATACTGGACAGTATGACAATGACCGTCGCAACGGCTTTGATCACGGCTGACCAAATCATAGCGTTTCCTCCTCGTTCCATTCTTCGTCGTGCCAATCGGGATCTTCCGTCCCGCCCAGTATGTGCCTTGCGGGTCCACGTCTGGCTCTGCCCATATCCCGCAACTCGATAATCAACGGCCATAGCACCAACATCCCGAAACCAATCACGATCTTCGTCGTCAACGGCGACACGTTCCACGCTGCCAACATTGTCAATCCTCTTTGTCGCCGTGTCTCGGACCATCGACCAAGTTACGGCCTCCGAGTTCCTTCAGCATCTTGTTGCCGATGCTGTTCGGATTCGGCTTCGCGTCGATCTGCGATGCTCGATTGATGAAGTCCAGCACACCCTGAACGTCAAGGAATCCAACCACGTCATCGTAGAACGTGTCGCTGTCATCGTCACCGATTGGTCCAGTGAATCCCGGCACGGCAACCCACGACAGGTTGCTACCAGTAACGTAGGCGGCACACTCAGCGGTGTTAGAACCCCAATGCTCGCCATCATCCCCCATCGCTTTCTTTGGAGCGTCGTATGGTTGATGCTGCACATCCGGGTCGCAGTAGTTCCCCGGTCCAAGCTGGACGGAAACCGTCACGCCGTTGGGCAAGTCCAGATGGAAGCCCTTGTTGTCACAGATACGAATTGCCTTGTCCGTCATCGTCCGTTCCTCTTTCGTTTCGTGTTAGGTACTATTGTACCACAATACAGCCTGTTGTCAAGCTCAAACTTTCCTTGCTCTGCAATCGAGTTCGCTTGCAAGTTCAATGTTCTTCGCATCATCATCAAAGAAGTAAACCACTTCATGATTCTCGATGATGCTCAGCAAAACAGTTCGCTTTGCCTTTGCAACGTTTTGTCCTACGTTGCCTTGTTCTGGATTGTCTTCACCAATGCAATGGATCTCATGTGCTTCAATGTCGAAGCCATTCAAGAACTCAGCAATTGCGTTTGCAATACGCTTGTTGCGAGCCGTCAAGATGAAAACCGAATGGCCTTCATCGTAAACTTCCTTCGCCAAGTCCATCAGTTCCAATGGTGTGCCGTTCAAGATCGTCGAAGGATCATTGAACTCTGCGAAACGATCATCAGTTCCTTCGCGTTCAACTGCACTTGTGTGAGCAAGTGTATCATCGAAATCGAAAACGAAGGCTTTTGTTTTTGTTCTGTTTTTCATTGTTGTTTCTTTGTTTCTCATAACCCCATTATACTTATATTATCGACATTTTGCAACCCCAATCTTCAGCTAAAATAAAATTTTCCCAAAATAGCCGTAAGTCGTTACCCACTAAGGAGTTACGACGTGCGGAACCCCGGCCCCGCACAAAACTCGCAAGGCTCAGGTGCCCCTCTACAGTGACTCCTAGAGGGCTACCTTAGAGAATACTCCAGAGGCTGGCACCCCTATTAGACTAAGGGCAGCCTACCCGTGTGTGTCAGCTACCAAGCAGGGACCGCGTGGCCCGGTAGGATTCGTCGTCCTTATCCGTAGCCGGTGCGGGTGTCATGCAAGGCTTAGTGCCACCATTCGCGCTTGCCATTGCCTCTCGCAACTCATGCTCATCGACAAGCATATCAAACGAGTGATCACCAATGGTCACGCTCAACACCGTCTTAGATGGGTGCGTCACGGGGCGAGCTTGTGTGTCGTCGAGTGTTTCTACTGTTGCATCTTGGATCTTGATCATCTTGTTTCTCTCGTGTGTGTGTGTGTGTGTGGTACAACGATATAGGCCCGTCAGCCCACGTCTCAATCATCCACGGGTGCGCCCTCTGGCTCAGGCGTATCATCCATGTACGGCTTGGATCGGCGGATGTGTCGGCTGTTCACGATGTGTTCCACTTCGCGCTTGTCGTCTTGCCAGTTGTCGTTGTTGTTGTTGTTGTTTGTCATGATCGTATTATACCAAGTAGTCGGTTGTTTGTCAAGCTCAATCGCAAAGTATTTCTACTTGCCCCAAGGATGCCGTCTTGCATCCCCTACGCCGATCATGGCGAGTGGGATAAGGATTGCTGCCAGCATTGCGATTGTTGTGATGTCCATTGTGTGTTACCCTTTGTTCCTTGTTGCTTTGTATGTTACCATTATATATATATTATCGTCATTTGTCAACCCCTCTCTCCACCTAAAATATTATTTTCTCAAAGTAGTTATAAGTCGTTACTACCAAAGGAGTTACGGCATGCGAAACCGGGGTTCCGCTTTTTTACAAACGTGCGTGCGAGGGTGTATTGTAGGGCAATCGCAGGTAGTCGCCTATGCACTAGCACGCACGCTAGAGTAGGGCGGTTAGTCTACCCGCACCTCTTGGGGCTATTTACCCCAAGGATGCCGTTTGGCATCTCCCACGCCAATCATGATGATCGGCAGAAGGATGGCGGCGAGCATTGCAGCGGTGATGAGTGTGTTTGTCATGCTTGTATTGTACCAGAGGAGAGATTGTTTGTCAAGTGTAGGTCGGGGATAGTGGCGTCTTATCAGCGTTGCCTGCTATCCCCTATCGCTTGCCTAGTGCAAGCCACCAGTGGCGGCTTCGTAAAGGATGACGGCGATTGCGATAATGAAAAGGGTATTCATAGTGTTTGTTTCCTTGTTGTTGTTGTTGTTTCTTATACTTGTATTATACTTATATTATCGTCAATTGTCAAGGCCACTCACCACCTTTTCTTGAACTTTCCCAAAGTAGTTGTAAGTCGTTACAGGATAAGCACTTACGACGTTCGGAACCCCGGTTTCGCACGTTTGCTGTCAAGCCTAAATCTACCGAATCGGCATATTGCCGGGATTCAGGAACGGCACGTCGAAGTGATCGCCCTTCATCACTACGGCAGCCTGCGACCAGCCCAGCAACGCCAGCAGTCTAGCCGATTCGCTGAACACCCATTCGCTCCCAGCGTTCAACGGGGCGTTGAGCCGGAAAGCGTTGCCGTCTTTGTCGCGGCCTGTCCAAACTTGTTGTTCTTTGTTTGTCATGATTGTATTGTACCAAGTAGGTTGTTTGTCAAGTAGCCTGCCTATGCACTAGGTCATCATAGCCTAGAGTAGGGCGGGTTATCTACTTGAACCACGGATGCCGCTTAGCATCGCTCACGCCGATCATGGCGAGTGGGATAAGGAGTGTTGCCAGCATTGTGATTGTGATGATGTCCATTGTGTTTCTTTCGTTTGTTGTTGTTGTTTTGTATGCTTGTATTGTACCAGAAGTTGGCTTGTTTGTCAACCCCTATTTGGGGTTTTTTCTAGCCTTCTCATGAGCCTTGAACTTTCTAACCATGTTCCTTGCTGCTCTGAGGCCCTCTTGTCGCAACTGCTCTTGTGTCTTGGTCATTTTTGTTTCCTTGTTGTTTGTCATTTTGTTTTCCTTTTCGTTTGTTGTTGTTGTTTTGTATGCTTGTATTATAACAAGTAGTTGTCGTTTTGTCAACCCCTATCGGGGACAATTCCAGAATATTCTGGAAAGTTTTTTTAGCTATCCAATTCAACGATAGCCTTGAAAACCGAAAGAGTAACGATAACCTTGAGGATGATGAGAAGCATTGTGTTTGTTTCCTTGTTGTTGTTTGTATGCTCCCATTATATATATATTATCGGCAATTGTCAACCCCTATCATGAGCAATTCCAGAACTTTATCAAAGTATTTCTATCGGATCATATCAACGTATCCTTATGCATTATCCATTACATATCAACGTATCCTTATGCATTACATATCAAGTTATCTTTATACGTTACTCACTCATATCAATATATTCTTATATATCATAGTTGAGACTGAATCTCAATGTCAATATATCATAGTGTAGGTCTAACGCCAAGCATAGTGTATCGCTCACCCTAACCATAGTGTATTTCCTACCCTAACCATAGTGTATTCCCCACACCATGAGGTGGGGTTTTTCCAATCTGGACCACCACGCGGATCAAACAGGGAAAAGTCGCAGGTGGTACAGACGAACTAAACTCGCCCGAAATGAAATGTCCACTTTTATTTATACCCAGTCGTCCTGCGGCTGCTCTAAGTCGGGATCTTTTGTGTAATCCGAGGTTAGCTCTTCGCCAGTCTCAATATTACGCAAGGTGACTAAGTATTTGAACTTTTCCCCAGTGATCGACTTGCAGTTTGGGGTGTATGAGTGATTATATAGGCAGTTGGGCACTAGATTGGCCCATTCCCGTTCGTCGGGAAGCCCCGAGTGAGTTTCAAAGAGTTTTTGTCCCGCAGGCAGAGGTTCAACCGCAAAGACACCGTTTCCTTGTATCTTACTTTCCCTAAACTCGCACCGACTCATCCTTCCTCCAGTTCACATATTCCGCGACCGCTTTTCTTGACAATCCCTAATCTTTGTCTCAACTTCCTAACGGCCCCCAAGGATATATGCCGTCCATTTCGAACGCTTAACTGCGCAGCCAAGTCTTTATCTTTTATGTGGGCTGCGTTCTCCCTGATAAATTGCCGATCCTCCATACTCCATTTAATATTCATTGATCGCCCATTTGTGTATTAATAAAGTGGCCATTTGGGTATATAATATATTATAGTCTTACCAAGGGAGGATTTTAATGAGATATTTCAAAAATTCTGACGGAAGGTTAATAGCGTCCTCGGAACCGCAGGTGGTCGCTGCGAGCGGAGTGGACGAAGAGGCTGCGGCACAGGCTAGTCTATCCAAAGAGAAAGACATGCAAGAACTTTTAGGAGATACTGATGAAGCTAAAAATACTATCTGAAGGCACCCCTCCAACCACCAAGGTTGTGAACGCAGATACGGGAGAAGAGGTAGAAGAGATCATAGGTTTAGAAATTAGCATGGATGCATTCCATATAGAAGCAGCTATTTTAATTCGAGACCCTGAGTTATCTATAGAGCAAATCGAGGTACAGGAGATTAGACAAGGTGATTCCACAGGGTATGACGGAAGCCCAAGTAATCCAGATAATCAATAATATTGCCAATAGATTAGCGGGCAAGTTTAAATTTGGCTATCACGACTTGGAAGACATGAGGCAGCAGGCACGCCTGTTTGCTTGGGAGGGCATGGAAAATTACGACGGGATAAGACCGCTTGAGAATTTTTTGTGGACCCATGTTCGCAACCGGCTTTACAACTTCAAGCGAAATAACTTTGGTAGGCCAGATAAACCCTGTGACAGTTGCCCGTTTTTTGATATATCTTTTTCAAATGACAAAGGGTACGGCTGTAAAGAATACAGTAATCACGAAGAGTGCGACCTATATGCTGGATGGCTAAAGAGAAATACTTCTAAACGCAATATTATGAATACTGCACAGCTTGAATTAGATGTAAAAAGTTCAGGGGGCATCGAGGAGATCCTTGATAGAAAGTACATCTTTAATTTAGTAGACAAGTCTATTCCTGTCCAATGTCGAGAAGACTGGGTAAGATTTGTAAACAATCTAAAGCTTCCCAAGGTCCGTAGAGAAGCAATCGTTACGATAATCATGAACATACTAAAGGAGAACGACATTGACACGGAAACGTGGTAAGCGAAAGCGTGGGAAGCTCTCCGTTGCGGATATGAATTTTATTCGACAAAATTGCTTCGACATGCCCCTCACGGAAATTGCCGACCGTCTTAACCGGACAGTTGCGCCAGTGCAGAAGTTTATAGACAAGGAAAACCTTAGAATGCGCAACATGACCGATGATGAACATTTGTTGGTCAAGCTACGTGAACGATACTACTTCAAAGAACTCAGGAAGCAATTCAATGACGCCGAACTTATTTTTTTTGAACATCAATGGATTGATTACTTCAGGCAGTTCTCAGAAGATGTAACACACACGGAGGAGATGGAAATTCTTGAGGTCATTAGGACTGAGGTGCTTATCAACCGAGGCATGGAAGACAGGCAAGAAGTTGTATCAAATATAGAGAGACTTAACAAATTGATTGAGGATGAGATGGCAAAACCCACGCCCATGCAAGACACCCAAGCCCTCGCCTCTTTCCAAACCCAGTTAGGAGCAGCCATGTCTTCTAAATCAGCTTATATTAACGAGCATGAGAAACTGCTTACTAAGAAAGAACGATTACTCAAGGATCTAAAGGGAACAAGAGAGCAACGCAAGAGAAATGCAGACGACGCCAAGACCAATTTTACTTCTTGGTTACGTCAATTGGACGATAAAAAAGTTAGAGAAAAAGAAGGGTTCGATATGGAGATTCACAGGGTTGCTGCTGAAAAGGCAGTCAGTAAGTTGGGTGAATACCATGAGTATGAGGACGGGACAGTGGATCAACCAATATTGAATTCTAACACCTTAAAGGAAGAGGAACAGATATGAAGACAGCTTTAGTAACTGGAGTTACAGGACAGGACGGCTCTTATTTATCTGAGCTTCTGCTAGACAAGGACTACAAAGTCCTTGGACTGAAAAGACGCAGTAGCACAAACACTTCTGACAGACTTGGCAAGTCGATGATTCATCCTAATTTTTCCATAGTTGAAGGAGAAGTGGCAGATTCAGGATGTGTATATGAGATTGTGAATAAGTATAAGCCGGATGAGATATACAACCTTGCTGCCCAGTCCCATGTGGCAACCTCTTTTGAACAACCTGATTTTACTTTTCAAGTTAATGCATTAGGACCGCTCCACTTTTTAGAAGCAATAAGACGATTTTCCCCGTCTACCAAGTTTTATCAAGCCTCTACGAGCGAGATGTTCGGCAAGAACTTCACAGAGAACTATGCAGGTAAATACCAAGACGAAGATACCACCCTTATGCCGCAATCTCCCTATGCAGTAGCTAAAGTTGCAGCACATCATCTTGTACGTATCTATAGGGAAGCTTATGATATTTTTGCATGCTGTGGAATTTTATTCAACCATGAGAGTCCGCGAAGAGGGGAGGAGTTCGTTACTCGAAAAATTACAAAGTGGATTGGGGAATTTCTAGTTTGGATTAATAGGCATGATATTAAGTACGAAGATTTAGTTTTTGACATAGACGAGATACATATTCCGGGCAGGGTTTCCCGAGATCAGGGCTTCCAGTTTCCCAAGCTTCGTCTGGGCAATTTAGAAGCTCGAAGAGACTGGGGGCATGCGGAAGACTATGTGGAGGCAATGTATGCCATGTTGCAGAAAAGCTCTCCTGAAGACTACGTTATTGCTACCGGAAAAACCTACTCTATCGGGGATTTTCTCAACGAGGCATTTTCGTCCATTGACGTATGGGATTGGAGCAACTATGTAGTGGTTGATCCCAAATTTTATCGACCCGCAGAAGTTGAATACCTACAGGGATTGCCTTTCAGGGCTAAGTCAGAACTTGGGTGGACGCCTAAGATCACATTTGCAGAATTAGTCAAAATTATGGTGAGTCACGATATCAATGCAGCGCAGAAACTGGAATGACCCGGCTTACGCTAAATGGCGTAAAGATATCCGCAGTCGCGATAAAAATAAATGCCGGTGGCCCGGATGTAATTCAAGAAAGAGATTAGAGGTTCACCACATTAAGAAGTGGGGGAGCCATCCGGCGTTACGATATTCTATTAACAATGGCATTACTCTTTGCCGAGAATGTCATCGCAAGATTAAAGGTAACGAAGAAGGTTATGAGCTATTTTTTTTAAAACTACTAGAATGGGACGCTCGCAAATGAGAAGAGAACTGCTGGCTGAAAAGCATGGGGAAGAACTGCTGCTCTTATCGGAGGGGTATTTTGACGAAGCCATCGTCGGAATTACAAATGACGATAGGGTAGTTTATGATATGGATAAAATGATAGAAGTGTTTTGCCATGAAAACGATTGCGATATTGAGGAAGCAATTGAATATCTTGAGTTTAACACTTGGTGCGCTTATGTAGGTGAGTCTACTCCCGTTTATATCCAACGAAGAGATTAACATGGGACGGTTTACTGTTATTCGTGATACGAGGGAGAAGAAGGGGCACGGATGGTGGTATGAAGAAGACGCTCATTGCATAGGAACTGAGACAGCCAAAGTTGATATTGGCGATTATGCCATCAAGGACAAAGAGCACATATTATGCATAGAAAGAAAGGAGTCTGTTTCCGAGTTCGCTGGAAACTGTGGGGAAAAAAGATTCTTGCAACAACTAAAGGCGATGGCTTCTTTTCCTTACGCCTTCCTTCTTTTTGAATTTGGATGGCATCAAATTGAACAATATCCTGAAGGATCGGGAATTCCTAAAAATAAATGGTCCAAAATACGCATACGGGGTAAGTATCTGATGAGGGTCATTGCGAGTGCCCAAATAGAGCACGGAATTCATGTCGTGGCCTGCGGAGACAAGAGAAGGGCTGAAGAAATCGCCTTCAGAATTATGAGGCACGTAAATGACTTACAACGTTGAAACGCCCGAACACGCTTGGCTTGACTTAAACCGAGATGACCTCAAAGATATCGAGAACCCTCTAATCAGCTTGTCCCAAAAGGATCGGGACAACCTTCACCTTTATGTCCTTCGCCTAATGCGAGAGCCTAAATATTTTCAATGGACAGTTAAGCGACTATTAAATGTCGAATTACTTCCTGAGCAAGTTGCTATCTTACAGGAACTCTGGATACGTGCCTTTCCGATGTATATTGCAAGTCGAGGCTTCGGCAAATCTTTTTTATTGGCTGTCTATGCGATATTAAAATGCACGCTTATACCGGCAACTAAAATTGTTATTGTGGGTGCTGCCTTTAGGCAGAGCAAAGTAATTTTTGAATACATGGATACGATTTGGCGTAATGCTCCTATATTGCGGAGTATATGCACCGACAGTAGCGGCCCCAGACGAGATGTAGACAGGTGCACTATGCGACTCAATGATAGCTGGGCGATGGCAGTCCCGCTAGGTGATGGCAGTAAGATCAGGGGCTTACGCGCCCATACAATTATAGCTGATGAATTCAACAGTATTCCTGTAGAGATTTACGAAACTGTTGTGGCGGGTTTTGCTGCCGTATCCGCGAATCCGACCCAGAATGTTAAAGAGGCCGCCAGAAGAAAGAGGCTTCAGGCATCTGGTGATTGGGACGAAAGCATGGAAATCGACTATAAGGATAGACAGACTAACCAGTCGATTATATCGGGCACTTGCGGATACGGATTTGAGCATTTTGCCTCTTACTGGAAAAAGTATAAGTCCACCATTCAGACGAAGGGGGATTTTAAAAAAGCGGCAACAGAGGCTGGCGATGACTTAGATGAAGTTCCTGAATATATGCAGCGTTTAGATTGGGAATCATTTTCTGTTATTAGAATCCCTTACGAGCTAATACCGGAGGGGTTCATGGATGATCAGCAAGTAGCTCGTGCCAGAGCCACGATGCATAATGGGATATATCAGATGGAGTATGGAGCCTGCTTTACGTCGGATAGTCAGGGGTTTTTCAAACGAAGCCTGATAGAAGGATGCGTAGCCCATGATCGTAACTGTTCTAGTCACGAATGGGCGCCGTGGTGTCCCTCCCCGTTTGATCCGGTAACTCGTGGCAAGCCGGGGATGACGTATGTTTTTGGCATAGACCCGGCTTCAGAGCAGGATAACTTTGCAATTGTAGTTATTGAGATACATCCAGAGCACCACAGGGTGGTGTGTACATGGACAACGAACAAGAAGGACTTCCAAAGTCGAAAGCGCATCGGCTTAACAGATGAGAATGATTATTATAGTTTTTGTTGTAGAAAGATTAGAGAACTATATAAGACATTTCCCTGCGTGCGGATTGGCATAGACTCTCAAGGAGGTGGTTATGCAATTGCTGAAGGACTGCGGGATCATGACAAAATGTTTGAAGGCGAGCGACCGATATTGCCCATTATTGATGAAAAGAAGGAGCAAGATACCGACCGACTTGCTGGAGATCATGTCATCGAGTTGGTCAACTTTGCTAAAGCAGATTGGACTTCTCAGGCTAACCATGGTCTTAGAAAAGATATGGAAGATAAAATCTTGTTGTTTCCCAGATTTGACACCCTGAGCCTAAGCCTGATGAGCGAAAAAGATAAAATCTCGTTTAAGCAGCTTAGAGACAAGGTGGGAGAATCCAACGCCTTGAGATTATACGACACCCTCGAAGACGCCGTTATGGAAATAGAAGAACTTAAAGACGAGTTAGTCACGGTTGTAGTTTCCATCACTCCGGGGGGCAGAGAAAGATTTGACACTCCAGAAATCAAAATTGATACAGGCAAGAAAGGTCGCATGCGCAAGGACCGCTATAGCGCCTTAGTTATTGCTAACATGCTTGCGAGGCAGGCTCAGCGAGAAATCCCCGGACCATCCTACAATAATATAGGCACTGTTATCACTCCCGGCGTATTTGATGTTAACCCATCTAATCAAATGTATGTTGGGCAAGAGTGGGCGTCGAATATTAACAAAAATACCTGCTTTGGAATCCGACGAGATTAGGACGGTTGGTGTAATAATCAATAGGTATTGATTCATATTCAATTACTATTACTTCTATAGGAACAAACGTGGCAAAAAAGAAACCATCTCCCAACGCTAAACAAACTTTCCCCGCAGATGGACCGGCTTATGTAAGCTTGGACGGCACTAAGGCCGAGCAAAAAGCTAATCTAGAGATTTACACCCAAGCCATCCAAGAATCCGCTACCGCTTCGTTTAGCTCTCGCACACGAGACTTTTCAGACCTAACCACTACTCTTAGTGGAAGGCCCGGCCTTCGTAGCTCTGATTACGATTATTTCAGGCCAGACCAAGCCGTACCAGAAAAGCCTAAAGACATTATCGCTTTTGCCAGATCTGCTTATAGAAGAATAGGATTGATTAGAAACGCTATTGACCTTATGGGTGATTTTGCTTGCCAAGGCGTGCGGCTAGTCCATCAGAATAAACGGGTAGAAAAGTTCTATAATGACTGGTTTAGTCGCGCTAGAGGGAAAGAAGTTTCTGAGAGACTTTGTAACCTATTGTTCAGAGAGGCGAACGTTCCCATAAGAATGCGCACTGCTAAGATAAACAAACAAAAGCGATTAGAAATGCAACGGTCAGTTGCCTCTCCCGATATGACTGCTGATATAAAAATTTCTAATTATTCCAAGGGCGAAATTCCTTGGCAGTATACTTTTATCGATCCTCTCACTATAGAAGTTATAGGTGGCCCACTCTCCAATTTATCTGGCGAACGTAAGTATGTGATTAAGCTCCCACAGCATATCATAAATATGATTAGAAAGCTTCGTAATTCTAGAGACCCACTTGAAAGAAACCTGTTAAGCGATCTTGATCCTGAGATTCTGCAAGCTGCCGAGAATAATCAAGGGGTTTTGCTTCCTCCCGACAAGACCTTTGTTTATTTTTACAAGAAAGACGATTGGCAAGAATGGGCCGACCCCATGACATATGCCTGCTTTAATGACCTCATTCTGTACGAAAGACTTAAGCTAGCAGATAAGACCGCTCTGGATGGTGCTATTTCTAAAATTCGTATTTTCAAACTTGGAAGTCTTGAGCACAAACTTGCTCCGACTCCCGCCGCAGCCTCAACTTTGCAATCTATTTTGGGTGCGAATGTAGGCGGTGGCACAACCGATATCGTGTGGGGGCCAGATATTGAACTTCTTGAAACGGGGACGGATGTACAACGCTTCTTGGGCGAGGAGAAATATCGTCCTACGTTGATGGCTATATATGCTTGCCTAGGGATTCCCCCAACGTTAACGGGAACGTTTGGAGCTTCCGGCACAACGAACAACTTTATTTCTTTAAAGACGTTGACTGAACGTTTAAGTTACGTTCGCAACACCTTGTTAGAATTCTGGAATGCTCAAATTAAGATCGTGCAGACGACTATGGGCTTTAGATTTCCCGCTCAGGTTGAATTTGACTTCATGTATTTGGATGACCCGGCATCTATGACTAATCTCTTGTTATCTATGGCCGATAGAAATATCGTAAGTGACGAGTTTGTGCAAAGGCACATTAAGGCCAAGCCAGACATTGAGAAGCGTCGAGTTCTCGCAGAGGCCAAGGGCAGAGAAGGCAAAGACCTCGAAAAGATTAGCCCTTATCATTCTGTGGACAAGGACTACGGATTGGAAAAGATCGCCTTGCAAACAGGCGTGGCCTCACCAAGTCAGGTTGGGCTTGAGCTATCGGATAAAAATGGTGAGGAATCCGCACTAGAGATGAGAAGGCCTCAAGAAAAGAAAGAAGGGCCTAAGCGGGAAAATACGGAAGATCCCAACGTGGAAGAGCCGGGACGCCCCAAAAATTCTCGTGACGACGCCCCTAGAAAGGAAAAGCAATTCAAGCCAAAAACTAAAGCGGCTGTTGAGTTGTGGGCTAGAGAGTCTCAGAATAAGATATCTGAAATTTTAAACCCCGGCATTTTGAAGCAATTCGATAAAAAGAACATGAGAAGTCTAAACTCTGAAGAATTCAGCATTGCCGAACGTGTCAAGTTTTCTGTTTTATGCCAGTTAGATTATTTAGATCTCGTTGATGCGCAAACCATACATGCAGGATTAGACAAAAAGTTGCCAAATGGTGTAATTCAAGAATGTGATGAATGGATTTCTCACGCTGCTTCTGATATGAATAGAAAGCTAAGTATTGATGAAATTAGAAATATACGTGCTACTTTCTATGCGGAAAATTATCTAGCAGAAGGTAAGTATGCATATAAAGACCAGTTGACCGGCGAAATTTTTTACTACGCCCGAAGAGGCCTTTACAAAAAGAATGGCCGAAGATTAGTTCTCGTTAATAATCCATAGGGGATTTCTATGAATGATAAAGTTCAAGTTTTTAAAGATGAGCAAGATGCCGGATTAGAGGCCCTTATTCAGGCTAATGCATCTATAGCATACCATTCTCCGATTCTAGTTGGTGATGACTCCCTAGACATCAAAAAGAACTTCAAGTCACTCCCTATAGCTACCGCAGCTAAAAACGATCCTGACATTCATCATGTGTACTCTATTTTAGTTACTACCTCTTGGAATAAAAACGATGATGTTTTTGATAAGGAAGAGGTTTGGGCTTCTAAAAATACTCCGAAGTATAAGCCGACTAACCTAGAACATGACGAGAGACAGATTGTTGGCGGGATTGTGGATAATTGGGCAGTCAATGATGATTTTGATTTAATTGAAGAAAATTTAGAAGCTAAAAATCTTCCAGACCACTATCATATATTAGTGGCTTCTGTTATTTATAAGCAATGGCAAGACCCTGCTTATCAAAAGCGAGCCTTGGATTTGATTGACGAGATAGAGGCTGGAGAAAAGTATGTTTCTATGGAATGTATTTTTAAAGGATTTGATTATGCCGTAATTGCTCCAAATGGAAACCACCACATACTTGCCAGAAATGACGAGACTGCATTTCTTACACAGCATTTGCGATCTTACGGGGGCGCTGGCTCTTATCAGGACCATCAAGTTGGCAGACTTTTACGGAATATCACTTTCAGTGGTAAGGGATTTGTAAAGAAACCTGCAAATCCAGAAAGTGTCATATTTGATCAAAACAAGGTATTTGAGTTCAACAAAGCTTCCATTTCGTCCAAAAACATGTTTTTAAATGAAAATGGTGTAATAATGAAAATAGATAACCCTAATTATTCTGACACACAGGAGAGTTTCGATATGTCAAACGAAATTTTAAATGACCAGATTGCAGAGCTAAAGAATGCTCTTGAGTCTGCGAAAGCAGAAAATAGTGCGTTGACCGATAGACTTGCTGAAGCGAATGTCGAGAAATACGAAAAGTCAATCGACAAGCTTAACAACCAGATCAAGGCTGCTGAAGAGAATCTGAGCGAAAAGGCTACCGAGTTAGAAATTACCATTTCAAGTCTCGAAGAATTGACTTCTAAGTTTGAGTCAGTTACCGAAGCACATGAAAAGCTTGAAAATCACATTTCAGAGATGGAAGCCACTGAGAAGACTCGCGCTCGCAAATCCTCGCTTATTGAAGCTGGGTTATCGGACGAAGAGGCAGAAGCCAAGCTAGAGACTTTTGGCGATCTCAATGATGAGCAGTTTGCCGCATTAGCCGAGACGATTGCGATTTATACACAAACTATAGACACTCCTGATACTCCTACCGACGAAGATGACGGAGATACAGGCGAAGCGTTTCGCCATATGGAAGACGAGAAGAAGAAGAAGAAGAAGCACGAAGATGAGGATGATTCGGACGCTTCCGAAGAAGCAGAAGCTTCTGAAGAGAAGTCTGACGAAGAAGTCCTAGAGACTGCGCAAGCCGAAGAAGCATCTGCGTTGTCTGTTGAAGCTGACGCTAGTGTTGGTGGAGATGATGAAGTGGACGGCGTTCGTGCCAGTCTACACGATTGGGTACAAACTGTTATTCTAGACCATAATAATTCAGAATCGGGAGAGTAAACAATGGCACTAAGACCAGATAGAAATGAACACCTAACTGACCTTAGCTTTTTCATGAATGAAACGGCTGAGCGAGGTATTGTTGTGGTCCATTCCACCGGAGGTTCCGGTTCAGCTATGGATGACGCAAATGCCAAGGTGATTTCCCCAGTTACAACCGTTAGTGGTAAAAACCCGGCTGGGTTGCTGCTAAACGACGTTGTTAATCTGGACCTTACCAGACAGCATATCAACTTTGCGAAAGATGAGATGCAACAGGGCGGCAAAGTTCTCTTGCTCCGTCGTGGTTGGGTTGTATCCGATCAGATTTCGGGGACACCCACCGTTGGTGCGAAGGCTTACTTCACGGTTGGCGGCCAGATTTCCGCAACTAATCAAGATAGCTTAAGCACGCAAATTGGCCGGTTCCTTAGCATTAAAGATGCTGACGGCTACGCTAAAGTAGATATCAACATTACTTAATATCCCTAGGAGAGAACATAATGTCTAACAGAAAATATTTTGAACCCACGCCAGAAATGAATGAGCTTCTAACCAAAGCTGGTTCGATGAACCGAGAGGAGTCTCTTGCAGCTACTCGCGAACTAGCGAAGGCTCTTGAGCTTCCTCTTCGCAAGGGTGTCATGAGTGGAGATATCCTCGATGGCATTTTTGAAGCCATTCGTCTGGCTCCCGGCGCCACCTCTGAGTTCCCGCTTGATTTTCTATCACCGGGCACTGAGAAGGAATTTGTTGCCTATACAATTCCTAACCATGGCCGTATCCCAGAGCGACACGTTGAAGGTGACTATGTTATGGTTCCAACTTATGATGTTGGAGCATCTATTGACTGGTTGCTGAAGTATGCTCGTGACGCAAGATGGGATGTGGTTGGCCGAGCTATGGATGTCCTCCAGAGTCAGTTTGTTAAGAAGATGAACGACGATGGCTGGCATACCCTGATTTCGGCTGGCGCTGACCGGAACGTCATGATCTATGATGCGGACGCCTCTGCTGGACAGTTCAGCAAGAGACTTGTTTCGCTTCTTAAGGTTGTGATGAGACGTAACGGCGGTGGCAACTCCACGTCTATTAATCGTGGAGAACTAACTGATCTTTACCTCAGTCCTGAAGGTATCGAAGACATCCGCAACTGGGGTGTTGACGAAGTTGATCCAGTTACCCGTCGTGAACTTATCGTGGCTGACGGCGGTCTTCTAGTGAGAATTTTCAACGTGAATCTTCACACTTTGGATGAACTTGGTGAAAGTCAAGAGTATCAGAATTTCTATACCAGTGACCTTTCCGGTTCATTGCCGAGTACTAAGACTGAAATTGTTGTGGGTCTCGACCTGAGAAACCGTGACAGCTTTGTGATGCCCGTCCGCGCTCCTGTGGAAGTTTTTGAAGATGACACTCTTCATCGTCAGAGACGGGCAGGTCTTTATGGCTGGGCCGAGCACGGCTTTGCTGCTCTCGATACCCGGCGTGTATTGTTGGGGGCATTCTAAAAGTCGGCGTTTGGGGTTGCAAGTTCGAATATCCGGTGGTGGCGCACCTGCTGCCACCGGATTTTTAATAAGAATTAGGAGTCTGCGACATGGCCATTTTCTCTGTGGAAATTCCCGACGAAGATACCGACCGAGTTGTCGATGCATTATGTGCAAATTATGTTTACGGTGCTCAAATAGAAAATCCAGATTTCAATGACGAGCTAGAATCTGGACCTGATAACCTAGAGATGATAGACAATCCTGAAAGTCGTGCCGAGTTTGCCAATCGGGTGACAAGGGAGTTTCTGATGAATCACACATATTCGTATGAATTGAAAACAGCGAAGGAGAACGCGACCTCTAGTGTGCAAAATCCACCTGCGATAACTGATCCGGCTGTATAAATAGCACTCAAAAACGGAAGAAGGAGCAATGTCGCATCCCATCATTAGGTTTTTAGACCGTAGTAAAGAGACTACCACTACCACTGGCTCTGGCCTGATTGCATTAGGAGGCGCTGTTGCTGGCTTTGTTCCTATCTCAGGTATCGGAAGTGGGAACTGTACCTATTATACTCTCGAAGAAGGTAGCAGTTTTGAAGTAGGCATTGGCAAATATGACAGTGCCGCTAACACACTTTCTAGGGACGAAGTATTTTCAAGCTCCAACAGCGATGATTCTAAAATTAATCTGGGTGGGGGAGCCAGTGTCTTTATCACCTACCCATCCGATAAAGCCATTGCCAAAACCTCTGGCAATTTTGTTGGCATAGGAATTGATCCAGAATACCAACTACAGGTAAGCGGAACCGGCTCTTTTAATACGGTAAGATGGGCTGACGGCACTACGCAAATAACTTCGGCTGTTGCTGCTATAGCTACGCTGACTACGAATCTTGAGTCTACTGGCCAGACGAATGCTAGTAAGATTACAGCGAACACTTCTAGCATTGCGACGAATCGGCTTGACATAAATCAGAACATTTTGGACATTCTGGCTACTGGCCAGACGAATGCTAACGGCATCACGACGCTGACCACGAACCTTGCGTCTACAGGCCAGACGAATGCTAACGGTATCACGACGCTGACCACGAACCTTGCGTCTACAGGCCAGACGAACGCTAACGCTATTACAGCGAACGCCTCTAGCATCTCTACGCTCACTACGAACCTCGCTGCTACGGGTCAGACGAATGCTAACGGCATCACAACGCTGACTACGAACCTTGCGTCTACGGGTCAGACGAACGCTAGCGCCATTACATCGAACACTTCTAGCATTTCGACCCTCACTACGAACCTCGCTGCTACGGGTCAGACGAATGCTAACGGCATCACGACACTGACTTCGAACCTTGCTTCTACGGGTCAGACGAACGCTAACGCTATCACAGCGCTTCAGACTGGCAAAGACGACTATCAATATTGGACGGCGTCAGATAATTCTACTTCAGGGAATATAGCTAGCACCGGAGTAGTTAAATTTGTTGGAGGGGGGGCAACCACGGTAAGCTATGCCAGTGGAGCAAGCACTTTCACTATAACAACCCCCTCCTCGGAAACCTCCTACGATTACTGGGTCGCCACGGACGGTTCAACAAGCTCTAATATTGCCAATACTTATACTGTAAGGATTACTGGGGCGGGAAATACTACCGTGTCTCTGGCTAGCGGCTCTCCTAACATATACACAATTAGCGGATCTTCCAATGGCGGAACTTCCTATTTGGCCGGAAGTGGGCTACAGCTAAACGGCACAACGTTCGATGCCCTAACAGCCACCACGTCTACGAGCGGCATCACGCAACTTCAAGATTCTGCTACAGACGCCACAACAGATAGGGCTATTACACCCAATGCTGTTTTTGATATTAAAACAACCCTTGATTCCAATATAGCTTCTACCGGACAGACAAATGCCAATGGCATCACGACGTTGACCACAAACCTCGCTGCCACGGGTCAGACGAACGCTAACGCCATTACATCGAACACTTCTAGCATTTCGACCCTCACTACGAACCTCGCTGCTACGGGTCAGACGAATGCTAACGGCATCACGACACTGACTTCGAACCTTGCTTCTACGGGTCAGACGAACGCTAATAGCATCACTACGTTGACCACAAACCTTGCGTCTACTGGCCAGACGAATGCTAACGTCACTACAGCGAACGCTGCTAGCATTTCGACCCTCACTACGAATCTCGCTGCCACGGGCCAGACGAACGCTAACGTCACTACAACGAACGCTGCTGGTATATCGACGCTCACTACGAATCTCGCTGCTACGGGTCAGACGAACGCTAATGGCATCACTACGTTGACCACAAACCTTGCGTCTACTGGCCAGACGAATGCTAACGTCACTACAGCGAACGCTGCTAGCATCTCGACCCTCACTACGAATCTCGCTGCCACGGGCCAGACGAACGCTAACGTCACTACAACGAACGCTGCTGGTATAGTGACGCTCACTACGAATCTTGCGTCTACTGGCCAGACGAATGCTAACGTCACTACAGCGAACGCTGCTAGCATCTCGACCCTCACTACGAATCTCGCTGCCACGGGCCAGACGAACGCCAATGGCATCACAACGCTGACCACAAACCTTGCGTCTACAGGACAGACGAACGCTAACGTCACTACAGCGAACGCTGCTAGCATATCGACGTTGACCACGAACCTTGCGTCTACGGGCCAGACGAATGCTAATGCGATTACATCGCTTCAGCCGGGTGGCTCGAATACTCAGATTCAGTTTAATGATAGCAGCAGCTACGGTGGAGATTCCGACTTAACTTGGAATAAAACCACCAACATATTAACTGTAAATGGAACCGGGGTTTTTGACAGAATAGGAGTAAATGATTCAACCCCAGATGCAATGCTAGATATTACGTGTAGCAGCGCCAGCACCAAGGGCCTAATCGTTGAGGGGGCCGCAAGCCAATCTGAAAACCTGATCGAGGGCCTTGTGAGTAATGGGACAGTTGCGTTTAAAGTTGACGCCGGTGGCGACATTACTTGCCAAAGCGTAACTGCTACCGGCGTCAACCTTACCATTGGCAGGTCTTCAGTTAGTCCTACAATTAGGGTTGCCGATGGAGGCAACAATCTTAATATTCGAAATCTTAACGCAGATAAAGATATCAATGTAGATATTGCCGAGAGTGGTAACTTTTTCCAGATCAGGACTAAAGATGGCGGCACCACCACTACGCGAGTACAATGGGAAGATACTGGAAAGCGGCGAGATAAAGCAGCTAGTTATGCAGACATTAAAAACAACGCTGACGCAACTACTGTCACCTTCGACTTAGATGTGGCGAATGTTCACCAAGTTACGCTCGGGGCAGACAGAACCTTTGCAGTAAGCAGTCCGTCTTCGGGGCAAAGGTTTATGATTCGGGTACTCCAAGACGGGACAGGAGGCCATTCGGGCACTTGGTTCAACACGATCAAGTGGGCTGGTGGCGCCCCTCCTGTGCAGCCTGCCGCTGGCCATGCAAACGAAGCGTCACTCTACGGTTTCTTATGCGTCGGAACCAATACCTATGATGGATTTGTAATAGGAACAGGAATTATATAATGACACAATACGCAAGCCCAAATACTGATGTTTTAGATGGCGCGTGGACAAACGCTGGAGGTGGTCAGGGTGCGCTCAATTCAAATATCAGGAAAGGCACCGGGGACAGCAACTTCATCATTTCTGAGCACACGATGTCAGATGACCCCGACCTATGCAAGTTTGGATTACAGAACCCAGATGACCCATCTAGTGACGCCGACCATATAGTAAGATATCGTGCCATTGCCGGTGTTATGTTCGGCGGCCCACCACCCCTAATTGTTGCCCTCTATCAGGGTAGTAGCGGAGTCAGATCAGTCACCAACAATAGCGTAAACACAAGCACCCTCACTGACTACAGCTTTACCCTAACCACTGCCGAAGCTGCGTCTATAGGTGACTATGACGCTCTACAGCTATGGATTACAAGAGATGCGGGGGTGATGGGAGATACCATGAAGTTGACTGAAGCATATTTTGAGTGCCCGGACGCTTCGGCACCCGCTGCTGCTGCCCCCGCACCAGTGCATCCATCAGCGTTCTTAATGTTTTTAGATTAGAGAGAATATGCTATGTTTGGATTTAGCTCATTTAGCCAGACCCCTCTCAGCACCCTTCCCGGCGGCACCGTCGTTGTACTTCGTAGCGTTCCAATAGAAATACGTGCTGGAGAAGTCATTGTTCTTAACAATCTTCCTGTTGAAATTATAGGAGAGAAAAGTGTTCCGCTACCCCTAAAATGGGTATTAAGTGGCAGGGGAACCCAATGGACTCTGAACTTACAAACATTAAGCTGGAAAATTGATGCCCAGAACCTAAAATGGGACATTAAATAACATGAGCGTAGCAAGTGCTGACTTAGTAATATATATGGCTTCAAACAAGCCAACTGACGACTCAAGTACCGCCGGGGGTGACATTAATAGTTATATAAGAGCTACTTTTGATGATCCCTCATCAGCAGCAACTGTTAAATTTGTAAGCTCAAGTGCATTAGATACACAAGATATAGCGATAACTGGTAGAAATGCGGGAGGTTCCATTATAAGCGAAAACTTAACGCTTGTTGGAACAACCCTTGTAACAACCTCGAATGTATATGAAAGAATATTAACCTGCGTTTTGTCATCAGGGGCGGCAGGGGTTATTACAGCGAGTGGAAATGGAATCAACAAAATCACAGACATCCCTGTTGGCGAAAGCGGCTTTTGTAGACCATTTTACGATGCGACATCTAATATCAGTACTACCAAAACCCTTTATGACAAAGTTTTTGTAAAGAACAACAATTCCAGCAGCGCCCTAACTAGCGCTACAATCATCGAAGTAAGTAGTGGTCAATATGATAAGATTAATTTTGCAATTGAAGACTCAAAGAAATCGGCTCAAACTATTACAAATAGAACAACCTCGCCCACTGGTGTTACCGGAGGGTTCGGCACTGGACCCAGCGGAATGGTAGGCGGTGCATTGGCAGCCGCAGACTATCAAGGGGTTTGGTTGAAATTAAGTATGGGGGCTGGAGACGCTTCAGTTAATAGTTTTTATCAAGTTCAAATTTCTGGTATAACGGCATAATTATGGCATTAACAGCAAATCAACGACTGTGCAAGCAGCCCGCCGAAACACGCCAGTTCTCCATGGACTTCACCAGTGTTCTGGCGGCTGGAGAATCTATTACTTCGATAAGCTCCCTATCTTCTGAAAAGGTTGGCGGCTATGCTACAGACTTAAGTATCACCTCTTCTGGAATCTCTTCCGACGCAAAAAGTGTCACTATGTATATTGCTAGCGGCACCCTAGGAAGCACATACCGTGTAGAGGTATTGGTAAATACAGACTCCTCTCAAATTATTGAAGGGGATGGCACCTTGTACGTAACGGATCAATAATATGGCAACATGGCAAAATACTAGCTTAATAATGCTACGCACCCTGCTAAACGATGCAGGATGTGATTCTGTAAGGTATCCGCCGCAAAGGCTAGAGGACTTACTAATCACTTCAGCCTATTTACTTCCCTTAGAGGTCAATTTCAAGACTGACTATGTAGTAAATGTTGAGAGTAGAACTATAACGCCTGATCCTGTCGCTCAGACAGACGGAGATGAGTTTATAAATTTGATGGTCCTCAAATCTGCGTGCATTGCTGACGAAGGCAACTTTAGAACGGCTGCCTTAGCCCAAGGGGTTACGGCTCGTATAGGCCCAGCAGCATTGCAGACTAGCAGTTACGGGCAATATTTAGGAACTCTTCTAAATGAAGGACCGTGTAAGGCTTATGCCAGATTAGTAGAGTTGTATAACATGAGCTATGACGGCTCTAAAATTATTCGAGCGGTCATGTCTCCCTTCGTTGCCAATGACTATGATCCACGCAATATGCTTGGCGGCATTGGCTTGGCTAGCAATGAAGGCTTGGGGGGTACGTATCCTAGATATTAAGGGGTGAATTATGTCTGACGTTATTACATATGCGATGTCGGGGGCTGGTCCATATCAGTCTACGACTATCAATAATGGTGGAGTGGTAGTATCATCTCCACGAGGGAGTGGCTTTTTAGATACCAATTATGCTTTTGGGGCCGGATATGCTGGGGCAGATACACTTGCCTCTACACTACCTGCTACAGGCACTGTATATGACACATACAATAATGCCTTTACAGGCTGTCCTCCCTGCTCTTAATAGTGGTGTTTAAATGGTTAATCCATTCAGCGGTATTATAGATAGCAATTTTAAAACGATTTTCAATAATGCAATTTCTGCAATATTGGAGAACGACGCTCTGACTATCGGATGTACGCTGGAATACGGAATTACAAAGTACGAAAATTGTGTCAATTGTGTTTTTGATCCTATAGGAAGAAAGTCTTCTAATAGATTCCAAGACGGAGGCCCTGTTCCATTTCCCTTTGCAGGCATCTGTCCTCTCTGTAACGGTGCAGGCAAAAAGCCCATTACAACTTCTGAGAATGTCAATTTAGCAGTTATTTTTGAACCCAGAGAATTTTTGGGAATATCTACTCCTGTGAATACTGCCGATGGCCTCATACAAACCTTAGCCAAGAAGGAACTCACCCCTAAGCTCCGACGAGCTAAAGAAATTATAGTAGCCACCGAAGTTTCTGGATTCTTTAGTCACAGATATGAAAGAGTTAGTGAACCAACACCTATCGGGTTGGGTAACAACGAATTCGTTCTGTGTACTTGGAAGAGAATCGGCTAATGGAGTTATTTGTTGGTGTCAAATTAGAATCAGGCTTTGCTGGAGAATTTAGTAAAAATGTTATAAAAGAGATGGCTAAAAAGATTAAACAAAAAGCAGACGTTATTAGGACTACAATTACAAACGATCTTAGAAAATCTGTTAGAGAATCATTGATTTCAACTCCCGAGTATAGATCTATATTGCAAGGTAAATTGCGAGGTGAGCTAGGAATTCCGAATTCGGACGTGAGAATTATTACAATTATTGACACATGGGTGAACAATATTTCGGTGAAAGTTAAGGCGGGTAAAAACCCCTTTTTATTAATAGATATCGGCATCATCAAAGATGATTATCTCGACGTTCTATCATTACCCCAATCCTCTTACACGTATGAAGGTCGTCGCGGACAGGCAATAATACCTTGGCTGAAATGGCTTTTATTAGAAGGCGATAAAAGAATAATTACAAAATATGAATTTACTAGCGCAATTACTAGAAACAGTCGTACCGGAATGGGAATTATGATCAGTAAGCAAAAGGGGGCTTGGCAAGTTCCTCCTGAGTATTCAGGAACTTCTGTAGACAACTTTGCTACAAGAGCACTGGGCAATATTGAATCTGTTATTGATGACATAGTAGAAAGAGCAGTTAAGGGTAGTTTACAATGAGTTCTGATATCTCTACTAAATTCCAGCATGTATCACAGGTGGGGAACACCCTGCTGAACTCCGAGTTAGAGTCTAACTTGAAGAGCTTTCTTGATTGGGGTTTTTTGGGAATCGGAGGATGGTTTAATGTAACAATCCCAACATCTGGCGCATGGGGAGGCACGTTTGATCAGCTAAGGCTCGTTGACGACCCTTCTTATACTAAAGGCCAAGTCTGGGAAACGGCACGAAAGGATTGGGTATGGGAAACTGACACTCAGTATACTGGCGGGAGTCCCATTCCTATAACCGGAGTGTCTATTAATGGAGCCTTCTATGGCACGGGCGATGCCACATACCCTCATCATTACAATTATCCTTTAGGAAGAGTTGTTTTTGACAGTGCCATACCTGTTACTTCTGCTGTGAAACTTAATTATAGCTACAGAAATGTGCAAGTTTATGTTGCCGATCAAGCGCCATGGTGGGACGAGCTTCAATATAATTCGATGCGTGTTGACGACCCAACCTTTGATCAGATTTCATCAGGCAATTGGGGTATTTTGTCAAATCATCGCGTTCAAATGCCAGCAGTGGTAGTCGAAACAGTCCCTAGAAGAACTTATCAACCCTATGAGCTTGGCAATTCCTCAAACTTTATTACGCAAGATGTCTTATTTCACATTGTAGCAGAATCAAGATGGTGGAGAAATCAATTAGTAGATATCATCTCTGTACAAAAAGATAGCACATTAATGCTTTACGATTCTAATAAAATAGCAGACTCCGGTGCCTATCCCTTAGATTACAGAGGAATGGTAGTGGCTCCTGAGAATAATTATTCTGGACTAACTAATACGCCAGCTTATCAATTTACTACAGCAAGAATTACAAGCATGGGAGTGTCAGAGATGGAGTCTTATAACTCTAGACTTTATGAAGGTACTGTCAGAGCGAGTTTTGAAGTTATTTTCTCATGATGGTGTATCTTTAAGTAGGTTTCCCCATGCCCAAAAGTTAAGAATTTCCTAAAAACAGGAGAGATTTCATGGCTAATAGAATTTATTTTGCGAACCAGCAGCTATCATTTAGACGAGATGGTGCGGCTGGAACAGCGCAGTGGTATCCGGCCCACGGTGTTCAGTCCGTAGCCGTGACTACTACTTTCAACCTTGAGCAGGCATTCGAACTTGGTCAGTTGGCTATTTATGAAAACATCGAAGGCGTGCCCGATATCGAAATGACCATGAGTAAGGTGTTGGATGGTTATCCCTTGCTCTATCACCTTGCAACCCAACAAGATGCCGTCGTTGGGGAGCACCGTACTCCGACACTTGCCGGTCGCTCGAATGCCAAGTGCCTTGTAGCATTAGGTATTTGGCCCGATACGCAAGATAGTGCCAGCGGCAACCCAGTGCAACAGATGGAAGCCTCGGGTATGTTCTGTAGTGCTGTCACCTACAACTTCCCACTTGAAGACAACTTCAGCGAAGATCTTACCCTCGTGGGTAACAACAAGGGATGGCAGCAGGGTATCACGGCAGGCGCCATCGACTGCACGAATCCCGGTTGGGCGATGGCTCATGAAACTGGTGCATTTCCCGACAACAATGATGCTCCCATCGGTACTGGTGGCATTAACCGTCGTGAGAACCTATCGTTCGCTGCAAGTTCCGCAGACTTGGCAGCGGCAGCTACTGGATTTGACTATACCAGACTTCCGAGTGAAATTCCGGGCGTAGACACCAATGGCTGGCTGAATCCCCGGCAGAACTCCGCGAACGAGGTTCACCTTCAGAGTATTACCGTTTCGACAGACTTGGGTCGTGAAGAACTATTCGAACTGGGTACGCGACAGCCTTATGCTCGCGTTGTAACTTTCCCGGTTGAAGTGACTTGCGATATCGAAGTTCTCTCGATTAGTGGTGACTTGATTAACGCCTTTGCTGATGGCTGTAGCACGTCTACTGATCCTTGCACGGGTATCGTGGACAATCTTAGTAACCAGACGATTCGCCTTGCAACCTGTGAGGGATTGCGGGTCTTCCTTGGCACTAAGAACAAGCTAGCCTCAGTCAACTATGGTGGAGGTGACGCTGGTGGAGGTAACGTTACTGTTAGTTACAGTTATACTACCTTCAACGACTTTACCGTTCTGCATCGTCAAGACCCAGATGCCTCCGGTCAGGCGTGGTGGGATAACCGTCAGGCTTATCTAGCGTAATATGAAAGAGTAGTTAGTTAAGATAATCTGGGGGGAGAGGTTTTTGCTCTCCCCCCATTTTGTCAGCAGTAAGGCGATAGCCTTGGCAAGCAATAAAGAATAAGGATTTAGGCGAGTTTTCACTGCTGGCTTTTTTGGAGCACTAAATGGACGAGGGACGAAAGAACTTTTTGACCTATCAGATTATTAGTGGGTTAAAATTTATTACTATTGAAGGTGTCAGATACAAGTTAATTGCGCCTTCTGCGGAACTCAGGCTATTATCAGAGCATGTTTATCAGGAAACCTTTAGCTCTTTAAGGTTCGATAACTTTATCACCGACGAAAGAGCCGCTTTATTTCTTCGCAGCTTGGGCATTTGGGGTCCAGAGAACGCAGAGGCTTTAAAGAATTTGGAAAAGCATATAGAAGACAAAAAGGTTGAGCTATTCAAATTTTTATACAATTCAGATAAGCAGAAAAAAACTAGGCGTACTCTGGAGTATGCTAAAAAGTCTCTTAATAACGCCTTGATGAAAAAACATTCTTTGGACTACATGACCCTTAGCTTCCACGCGAGTTCGATTAAAAAACGATTTCTTACCGCGATGTGCCTAATAGGACCAGACAACAACAACGTTTACAATGAAGAAAGTTTTTGGAATTCCGATTCTTCGGTATTAGAACAGGCTACAAGCTTCTTAGAAATGGATATAATAACAGTAGAGAGTATTAGAGAATTAGCCCGCAGCGACCCATGGCGTACAATGTGGAATCTAGGAAAAGAATCATGTTTAAAAGTCCGTTCCTCTGAATATACAGATGACCAGAGAACTTTAGTTACGTTTGCGAAGATGTACGATAATGCGTATCAGAACATGGAGTGTCCTCCAGACATAGTGTTTGAAGACGATGACATGTTTGATGGATGGCTGATTGATCAAAGAAGAGAAAGAGAAAAGGATCAAAAACAAAAACAGGTTGACAAGGTAGGTAATGTGCCAGATTCGGCGCAAGAGGTATTTGTCTTTGCACCAACTAGAGAAGACGCAGACAAAGTATATGATTTAAATACGCCAGATGCAAGGGTAAAAATACAGCAGAGACAAAAATTTATTGAAAACAACGAGTCCGTTGAAGCTAAAGACCTTCCTGATACCAAACTGGAATTGCGAAAGCAGCAGATTGAAGAATATAAGAGTAAACTTAAAGGAGGGAAATAGTATGGAGCATGAAGAAGAATATGTGAATTTTAAATACGAAGTCGATCACCGACGCTCAGATCAAGATGAAAAATACAAAGACAGTTCAAAGCGCAGACTTTTAAACATACTTAAAAAGAAATTCGATACGACGATTATAGGTTCTTTAGCTGCGTTTGAAGAGAGTTTTGGAGAGTTGTGGGGACATGGTCTTCCTTTACAAGAGCTAGATGAAGATCAAATGTTTTGGAGAGATGCGTGGATGGAGACAAGATCAAAAGTATTAGATAATGGCAATTCTAACTTGAGAGCCGCGCAGAATGAGATTGCGCAGTACACCTTTTCTTGGAATCGCTATGTAACACGTTTTTATAACAGGAATAATGAGGAGTCTTAAAATGCCTGAAGAAACCACACAAAAAAGAAATTTTGATGTTGATGGTGAAACGTATGCAGTTCGCGTGCCTACGGTCGAAGAGATCAAAGAAGCAAACGAAATGCGTGCCAAAACCTTTAATGAGGCTCTGAGTAGAGGCGATCTGCTTAGAGATCAACTGGAAACAGAGCTACGACGAAGAAAGCTTTGGAACGACAAGCGTGAAGAGGAATATCAAACCCTGCGTGCAGAAGTACTGGATGGAGAATACAGACTGCAAAAGGGTGGTGTGAGGCTGAGCAAGGCGCGAGCCATAGCACTGGAGATGTTAGAAAAGAGAAACAAGATGGTTGAGATGCTTTCTGCTCGCACCGATCTAGACTCTAATACGTGCGAAGGGAAGGCCGATGCGTCCCGCTTTAACTTTCTTTTCTCTTGTTGTTTGGTGTATGATGATAGCGGAGATCACTATTTTCCCAATAAACTTGACGACTATTTATTAAATCAAGATGACCCGGTTGCGCTCGCAGGAGCTAGTGAATTCTATTATCTGATTTCGGGAAGTGACAGCGTTGACAATAGATTGCCAGAGAATAAGTTTCTGAAGAAGTTCAAATTTGCTGATCAAGAATTACGATTAATTGACAGCGACGGTAGACTGATTACTAAAGAAGGTAAGCACGTTGATGACAATGGAAACTTTGTCAAATGGAATAAAGACGGCACTTCCACCAAGGTCGATCCTGTGGGTAGGTCGGTTACAGAAGATGGAGATTTTGCAGTAAAGCATGCTCCATTTTTAGACGATGGAGGGAAACCTATTGACGAAACTGAATTTCCAGACGAGGTTGCAGAAGAGACTTCAGAAGAGACTTCAGAAGAAGCAGATGAAGAAGTAGAAGTAGAAGAGGCTGTAGAGAAGAAGCCTTCCGAATCAAAGCCAAAACGAAGAAAAAAGAAAGCCGTAAAGACTGAGGCAACAGAAACCGAAGTAGAACAGTCTAGCGATTAATTTAGCTCTCGGACAGTGGTCATGCCGGAAACAGTTTTTCATCTGTTTGATGGTGTGGCCACTTTTTGTATGTAGACGTTAGAGATCAGCGATGGCTTTCAACATTAATGCCCAGATTATTCTGCAAGGCCCCAAGAATATTAAGGCCGTCACTAAGCAGATACAAAAGCAGCTAGGGGGCATTAGTGCTACCATCAAACTGGATATTCCGAAGGACGTGTCTAGGCAGTTAGGGGACTTTACTAGGGGGCTAGAAGGCCTTACCAGAGGCTTGGGCGAACTGAGTCGTACTACAACGCGAAGCGTGTCTGATCTTAAAAGCGTGGGCAAAGAGTTTGATTCTCTTAAGAGGACGGGGGCCGAAGTCTCCAAGAATCAGGCTGCTGTTCAGAAATCCTTTTCTAAGACGGGAGATGCTGCTCGCCAAGCCGGAAGTGAAATAGAGCTATTCGGTAAAGATGCGGCCTTAGCTATTAGAAGATTCACTGGCTTTACACTTGCCACGGGTATTGTCTTTGGTTTTGTTAGGGCGGTTCAGGCTGCAACGTCAGAAGCAATAAACTACGAAAGACAAATTGCCAAGGTTATACAAGTAACGGGGGCTAGCGCAAGAGAGATAGATGGTTTAAATTCTTCTATCACAAAGCTCTCCACATCTCTTGGTGTTGATGCTAATAAGCTAGCAGAGTTGGCTCGTATTTTCGCTCAAACTGGCCAAAGTCTGGCAGAAGTCAAGTCCTCTTTACGTGCAGTTGCCAGATCTAGCCTAGCTCCTTCTTTTGGAGAAATGACTAATACGGCAGAAGGCCTCATTGCGGCCTTAGCCCAATTTAATATTGCGGCTAAAGATTCAGAAGCAGTCCTTGCCAGTATTAACGCTGTTTCTAAGAGCTTTGCAGTTGAGGCAGAAGATCTAATTTCTGTTATTAGACGTGCCGGTGGTGTATTTTCAGCGTCAGCTAAGAACCTAGACGACCCAAAACAGTCCTTAAATGAATTAATCGGTATCTTTACCGCTGTCAGATCTACTACTCGTGAAAGCGCAGAGACAATCGCAGTAGGCTTGCGGACAATTTTTACCCGCATCCAAAGACGCGGAACGATTGAATTTCTAAAGCAGTTTAACATCGAGCTAGTAGACGCCAAGGGAAACTTTATTGGACTCTTCCCTGCTTTCCAAGAATTAGCAAGAGGTTTAAATGACATTGTTAAGAGTGGGGACGCTCTTACGCTTTCAGCGATTACTGAAGAATTGGGCGGTGTTCGTCAGGTCGGCAAGCTGATTCCTGCCATTACTAATTTCAATAAGGCCTTAGCGGCTACCAAGATTGCTGGAGAAGCGGCAAAGGCAGGTCTTGGAAAAGATGTAACAATAGGCTTGAAGCCTCTTGGTAAACAGCTTGAGTTATTGCAGGAACGATTCAGTGCCCTTATCCGTACAATCACTGATTCCAAGACGTTTCAGGGGCTGGCCAAGGTAGCACTCTCTCTGGCGAATGCCTTCTTGAGCGTGGCAGAAACACTTACTCCTATATTGCCCCTCATCGCCACCTTAGCAGCGGTTAAAATTTCGAAGGGGATATTTG
>Ga0208180_1000483_pt1 | contig 33284 bp, 44 predicted proteins | sample MalvireepMed_s16_FD_184241 | JGI IMG/M metagenome (GOLD analysis project Ga0208180, IMG submission 184241) | Marine viral communities from the Global Malaspina Expedition - Malaspina viral metaG DeepMed_s16 (SPAdes) (version 2) | ecosystem: Environmental > Aquatic > Marine > Oceanic | place...
TCAGTGTTCGTTTTGGCGGTCTGGCGCGGCTACGGCTCCCTCTCCCAGGCGGCGTGTACTTGGGAGGCGGGAAGCTCATCGTCGGGTCTCTGGCAACCGTCGCCCTTGGGTTCATTGCCTCGATGTTTGTTTTAATTTCCAGTGGAGACCAGGAAATCACATGGCCTATGTTAGGCGCCTCGTATGATGCTCCTAGTATGATTGGCAGTCCTGTGGTGGATAGAGAGTTTCCCTCCGCTAGGTCACAAACTTTGAAGATTAACCTTCCAGCGGGTATCCGCTTGGACAAAGTTACCTTCAAAAATATATCACTGGGGAAAATTGGACTTACTGATTCTTTCCAAATTGCAGGAACAAGCACAACAGATGTGATTACAATTGATACGTTGACTATCAAAAATAGCGAGTTTCCGACGATGGATTGGGCGGCGGGGGATATTTATACACTAACTGCCACATCTTCAGTAGTTGCCGCTGGTCACACGTTTTCCATGACTATGGCAAGCACCACGAATGACGTGGTAATCGGGTCCGGCAGAGGGGCGACTTCATATATAGCGGAAGACATGACAGTTGACAGGATTCTTATCATACAGTCCACATCTGGCGGAGATGTGCTGATTGATGAGATGACTTTAGATGGCGTTCGTGCTTTTGCAGGCGCGTTTAATGCAGACAACTTTGAAATCGGTCGTCTCATCCTTGAAAATGTAAGAATCGGTGATGACGGGGACATTGATTCAGCAGATTTTGTGATAAATTCGTCAGTTTCCGTCGGAACGGTTAACGACGGCGTGCTTGAGGAGCCAGTATTCATTCGGTAGGAGCGTGAGATGTGGAAGATATTTGTAATGGCGTTAACACACAAGGACCTGATGGCGCTGGCTCTGGAGTTCGCTGTGTACGCCAAGGATTCCACGAAGGACGGCAAGTTTAACGGTCGTGAGCGTGGCCGCGTGCTGAGCTACATGTGGCGCATGGTGAAGACGATTGAAGGTATGGATAGACCTGCCCCAGGACGCCCTAGAAGCCTCGGAGAGCCACGCAAGCAGGAAGAGTAGGTTCTTCTCCGTCTCTACTTGACCTGCTTGCGTTGCGCTCTCAATCTTTGATTTGACGAATCACTATTTCGGTGTAGCTTGTGTCGTCCAGAACGTACTGTCCCGAGAGTTTTGAGACGTGCTTGCCTGAGTCGTCGTGGATGACCTCTCCCACCAGCCCATCTATCCAAGCCTTCGATGCGGCCAGAAGATTGTCCACGTCCCTGCTCCGTCGGTCTCCCGCGTGATAGACAAACTCTAAGGCAACGTGCCCCCATAGGGGGTCCTGTCTGAGGTCCCTGCTTCGCACCTCTGCCACCATCTCGTCCTTCGCAGCCTGGAAGTGCCGGTTCTTTTGCATGTGGTAGTTGCGGGAGTTGGGGTTAAGCTCTCTTGCGGGTAGGTGGGGTATGACCATGCGCATTGCCATGTGCCTTAGCTCCTCTCCAGGTAGACGTACTTGCCCTTCTCGGCATGCTGCCACAGGCGGTTATTCCACCTCTTGTCCGAGAGGCTCGTTTTCACAGTGGCGTAGTTGTCCCAGCCAATGCCTTCCCTGACTTCCTCTATGGTCATGGGGACGTACTCAAAGGAGCCGTTATTCCCGACCTCGATGCTCTCACGCAGGAACACCTCAATCTGTTGCCATAAGTCCATGCCCGAACGGGTGTCTTCTTCCTCTGACGGGTCTCTCTCCGACACCCACACCGCGTCGATGTTGGACTTCTCATCGTCTTTGAACACAAACTCCAGGCCGAAGGAATCGTGCCTGCGTCCCACGTTGGTCTTACGATGGTACAGGCCCATGAGGGAACGGTCCGACCCTACCGCTTGGGACGCGCGCATCTCCCACACGTTCCTGGCCTCGTTGAGGTTATAGACCGAGCCTATCGGCCCTCCGGCGCTCTCCTTGGAGACATGGTCTATGATTACCGATGTCACGTGCAGGGAGCGCAGGGCGTTGAACATATCAATTGTTTCCTTCGCTTCGTTTATCAGTCCGCCTATCGCTGCGCCTTTAGCGTCCACGATAACGAGGTCGATATCCTCGGCCGCAATCATAGAGGCGATGGTGTCTATATCGTCCACGAGGGACTGATGGCAGTAGCGGTAGTTTATCTCCGCCTCGATGCCGAGGCCCTTGCTGAGCGCTGCCAACCTGTCGTTGAGGTCGTCCTCGCCGGACTCCCAATCGAGGTACAGCACGTTGGCCGGTTGCGGGGCCAGACGCCCGACGCTCAGGTTGTACTGGACGAGCAGCGCAAAGTAGAGGCTCACGTAGCTCTTGCCGATACCTCCTGCGCCGTAGATGATGCAGGGCGCGTCCTTTCGAATCACTGGGTACAGCAGGTACGGGACCTCTTTGCGCTTGGGGTTCTTCCCGATTTTCACCATCGCCGCGCCCTGTCGGTACGTCCGTATCGAGCGGGTGCAGAACAGTTCCACTATGCCGTCCCACTCCCCGATGGCAACGCGTTCTTCCAGGGTCTTGGCAAGCGTCTGCTTCGCCCTGCCGCCCGATAGGTTCTGTCGTTGCAGCAGAACGTGGGGGTGAACGAGGTTGGGGTGCTTGCCAAGGTCGGCCTCGATGGTGACATCAGCCGACAACTCGTGCCTCGACTCGTGGAACCTATCGACCTTAATCGTCATGCCAAACTCGGGAAAGTTGTACTGGTGGTAGCCGAATTTTGTTATCTCTTCCATTAAACATTAAACCCCTTAAACGGTTTATCTTCTGGCTTGGGCCGGTTTTGGAACGGGCGTTTCTTGAGACGGGAGACCCGTAGGTCATCACGCAGTTCGTCGTGGACCTCGTCAATCGCCTGCCAAATCTCTCTTCGCACGGTCTCTATGGTGACGCTCTGTTCGGCCTCACGCGCTAGCGCCCACTTATAACGGCACCAGGGCGCGGCCACCTGAAAATCGTGGTCATCGCAGTAGCTAGGGGTGCAAGGCATATCGCAAAACCTCCTCATCTTTGCGTTCGGGCATTGGCACTGTTATAGACAGTGCGTTGTGGCTATGTTATGGGGGTTAGTGTTGGGCGCGGCTTACCACACCGTCGGGAGCTCGTCAGGCAGGTCGAAGTAGTCTTCTAGTTCTGCCTTGGCGTTGTCGGTCAGCCCGGGCATGTTGAGCGAGTACCACAGCTGCATCGCATTGAGGAACCCGTCGAGGGCCAGCTGGGGATTGCTCACACGGCGCGCCTCGAACTCCGCTGTTTCCTTGCCGAGGCGTATTACCCACGGCTCGATACGCTCCCAGGTGTTCCAAGGGAAGTCGAGGTTGCCGTTGACCTTCACCCGCAGGGGGTACGAGAGGGCGTTGGCGTACGCGGCCACCTGTAGGGCCATCTCTGAATAGATGCCCTTGCCGGTCTTCCAATCCAGAACCATGAACTTGCCGTCAGAGTTATAGGCCAGCGCGTCCACGCTTCCGGCGTACCGGAATCCCTCGGAGTACACGGCGAACTCGGTCTTGAGCCACCGCTCTATCCCGGCTTCTTCCTCCCATTCGCGGAACGAATCGAACACGGTCATCAGGTCTTGCGGCGCCGTCGAGATGGGGCGGTCCTCCATGCGCGATGTGATGTACTCGGAGAGCCAATCGTGCGCGCGGGAGCCGAGGTCTGCGGCCTTTTCCTTGGTCTTTTTGGGCCTCTGCCCTGCCTCACGGAGCGCCTCCTCAAGCGTCTCCTCGGAGAGCATCTTGCCCACGTGGGGTTCGAGCTTCTCCGCAACGGCTTCGCGCCCCTGCTGATTATACCATCGCATCAGCGCAGGCTTTGCCACGGTGTTCGATAGTATGGTGGTCACAGACCATAGGGGCAGCGGGTCTCCTGGCTTCTGGTAGGCCCTCATGCCCCCTCGTGGCCCTGTAACCTGGTTCAGGTGCAGCAAGTCTTCGTCTATGATGGGGTACAGATGCACCTCTGTTGTCTTTACTTTGCTCTTAGCCATTGCTCCTCCTTAAATTAGCCGTAGCTGTTGCGCTTCGGACGTGGTCCAGTGCTTCAGGGTCAGGAACCATTGGGTGTTATGCCCTCGGTTTAACTCCCCCTTGTGGTCTAGGAACACGTCCATGCTTGTGACGTATCGCTTGTGTGTGTCTCGGGTCTCTACGATGAGGCCCGACGCGCCCATATTAAGGCCGTTCTCTATCACGGAAATATCCCAAGCCCATGCAGGCGGCTTCCGCAGCATGTGCTGGCCCTCCTCTGCGCTCTTGACTAGGTCTCGGCCGTCGAAGTAGCAGGCGAACCTACCGTCCTCGGTGTAGATGGGCGTGCGTCGGGAACTCACTGCGTCCTCCTCGTTTACTCAGTTTGTGTTCGGAAATCTTCGGGCGGGACGAGCCCTGCTTCGACCGCTGCGTCCTGACAGGCGCTGAGCGCAAGGCGCATACTGCGTCCCTTCTCCTGCTTCACCCAGTCCACGGGGTCCAGGCCGTCAAGCCACTGTTCTATGTCGCTCCAGGCCCAGCCTGCTCTGTCCATGTACGTGTTGAACGCTTCCTCGGTAATCCGTTTGGGCGGCGCGGGGTAGACGTACGTGGGTTCCGGCTCCTCTTCCACCACCTCAACGATGTGCGCCCCGCTCTGTATTAACGCATCTACGAGGCCGTCAGCCTTGCCTGTGGAGATATAACCCACGAATCTCTCGGCCATAGCCACCACTCTCTGGAACTTGTCATCGTCATCGTCCAGCGCAAGGGGGGCAATCAGGGAAGAGGCGCAGTTAAGGCCGGTCTGTCTCCTGTATACCATCTCCTTGTTGTCAGTCTCAGATGACGGCGCCGTGCCGTATACTGTGGGCACGGACTGAGAGGGCGGAGCCGTCGCGCCGTTCTGTTCGGCCTGGGACTGCGCTGTGGTCATGGTTCGCTCGTCCACGATGCCCTCGAACATTGCCACGTTCCACCAGAAGTGGTCGGGGAAGTCCCCGCTCTTGCCTTCCTTGAGTTCGCCCTTCACCAAGACGGCCTCGTAATCGTCCTTCCCGTCCCGCAGCTGTTCGCCTTGCTCCGGCGTTAGGTTCAGCGGGATGGGATACTTCCCGTACCCCGGTATACTGCACCGGATGAGCGGGTTTCCTTTCTGGTTGGTTGACCGTGATTCCACGGTCACCCTCACTGTTTCCATGTTACCCTCCGTGTGGTAGATTAGGGTTGCGATGGTGTCCACCTCGCAATTGGGACGGCTCCTATGGGGTCGTCCCTTTTCACGCGGCAGTTATTGCTCATAGGCTACTCCTCTCCATATAAGAATTTACGTAAGGGTATTCTGCGAAAGCGCCAGGAATGTCCTACGCGCACCGCGCCAGGGAGTTCTTCTTTTCGGGCCATTGCGTGACCGGTCACAGTGCTGATGTTCAGCAGGATACATCCCGTCCTGAAATCCAACAGCATCTTGGTGTCATCGTTCAAATCCGCAATCGCTTGTTTCTTTGAACTTACAGTGAAGTCCTTGGGTGAGCGCCGCCATGCTTCCGTTGTCATGCCATCTCCTTTCTACATGCAGCTATGTTATAACAGACAGTGATATGGGTCAATTGCTGCATACTGACAACATCTGACAATACCCCTGTTCTTCTATTTGGTTCGTATTTCATGCTTTATCTCGCCTAGCATGTCTTGAATGCCGCCTGTCTCCATGTACTGCATGCTGGACGCCAGCTGCATTCCTATGCCCACGAGGGCCTTGGCAATGACACGAAGATAGTAGACATCGCTCCCCCCGACGTTGTCGAGTCTATCGCGTAGGTCCTTCCATTCTTCTGCTGAAAATGGTTGCTGATTCATGCTTCGTCCTCCTTTTGTTTCGATTCGTTTCGTGAATGGACGGGGGGCCACATGAGTGGCTTAACTTCGGTGATGTCCAATCTTGATATGACGTACTGGTCGAAGAAAAGCTCGCAGGCTATATCATGGGCTTCGTCCTCATTCTCTGCCTCGAACTCCTTGACGACGGCCCATGCTTCCACCTCAGCTTTATACTTTGGCATCACTCCTCCCTTCGTATCGGGCCCTATCCCTGTAATATGTTTCGATGCCGTCTTGGATAGCATCGTCCCAGTTGTACATGCTATCACCGGCCCAACTCCCTATGAATTGTTTGACGGTACGGATGACTCCTTGCCTTTCCTCCAAGGGCAGGTCCTCAAATTTTCCTTCCGTCCGTTCGTCCTCGTTGTAGCAACCTTCTAGGTCTTCCACCGTCAGGACGTACAGGATTTCCTTTTCGTGGGAGGAAGCATACAATAATTTCCTTGCTTGTATCTCACACATATCACACATTGTTCTCCTCCTTGTTTGTGTTACAGACCCCAACTGTGTGACGGTTGTGTCGATAGGTTCGTAGTCTTGATACGTTTGACGTTAGTGCCGCCTCTATTCTCGACCAAGACAGCTGGGGGATTTCCGTGCATTGGCGGGTAGGTCTTCAGCACTTTCGCATAGTGGTGAAAACAGTAAGGCAACAGGGGCAGGCCCTGACACTTACAACGCCCGACTTCGTACACTACTTCTCCTATCTGCATGTCATTCCTCTCCTTATTTCTCTGATGGTCTTGGGCTTAGTCATTTCGCACCCACCTTTCGATTGTGTGGCTGTATTTGTTTAGGAACTCCTCGACGGCCACCAGCTTGCAGCCGTCCCTATGCTCGTCGCCGTCCTCCACGCCGCACTCATTACAGTAAAGTTTGTACTCGGCCGGAGTGTACCGAGTCTCGGGATAGGTCTGCACCCGTCCGTACACGAGTTCGTTAATGATACGGTTTGTTATGTTCATGCCGTCGCCCTCGCTTTCTCCAGCGCTAGCCTCAGTTGTTTTAGCGCACCGTGTCCGTGCAGTCCGATGACATACCCCCGCTCCTTCAGGAGTTCGACATTGGCGCATAGCATGCACTTGTCGCAGGTCACCTCGGGATTGAAGTTGTTGGGACACGGCAGGACTGTGACGCCCTCACGCTCATGCACCTTGCGGGACAGGTGCTTCAAGTACGTCCACTCTGCCGACGGATACCCCATTTCTTCCCTCGCGATGTTGATGCCTTCGACCGTCTCGCACGATGCGAGGACTCTTGCGCCCATCCATGCGGAGTACGGGACCTTGGCCCATGAGTGGCAGTAGGTGTAAGCCTGCCGTCCGGTGCGTTCCTCGAACCGCACCATAGCGGAGCCTACGAGGTTTGCCGCCGGTATGGTCTGGCAGTCTCCGACGACGTGAATACGCGCGTCCCTGTCGCCCGAGAAATCGTCTATGATTTCAGCTTCCACCTCTGCGACCGCTAGCGCAAGGCGCATACGTTCGGCGCCGTACACATCGTCCTCCATCTCGCCGTAGAACGGGCAGTCCTGGGGGCATGTGACCTGGGAAGCGTGGGTCACGTGAAGGTCGCCCAGCTTGCTTGCGCCGGTCTTGTCCACGCCGATGGCGGTCATCTCTTCGTTCATGCGGTTGGTCGTGAATTGCTGTTTCCCCGTGTTTGTATAACAACCGTTTCCTTTGGTTATTCGCATGTGTCCACCTCCTTGATTGTACTTGTACAAGTACAGACTATGACGCTCTATTTTTAGAACTCTCGTATCATTTCGTCTAGCGCTTCGATGTCTAGCTCTTTGTCCCACAGGCTGACCCCGTCGCCGGTGTGGGTGCATTTGAACATTCCGTTCATGAAGTCCATCCGCAGGCTTAGGTATGGTTGTGGGTAGGTCGAGTACCCTTGTGAGGCACGATAGACTGTGTAGTCGTTCCCCAGCCACAACGCCACGTTCCAAGTGGCGCGGTTCTTCCAGCCGTTATACTCGTCGCTCATTGCGTCCTCCTTGCTTCTCGCTGTTTCCGGTGCCACTCGAATCTTCCAGGATTGCACCCGCAATCGCACTGGATATTAAGGTCCGGCTCCATCTTGGCCGTGCATTCGTGGTCGGGCAATTCCTCGCCCATCGTGACCATGAACGCAACCTGCTTCACCCATGCCTTACGATGGTCCCAGTCGTCATCGAGGAGTTCATTCCCCCCGATGCCGAGGTCATACGCTGGCAGTGAGCAGTCGTCGCATATGTTCATATCCCTAACCGTCATTGTTATCCTCCGTGTCCCATGATTAAGAGTTCCTCGGCGCCGAACACCTTGCGTTCGCCGCATGACTCGCACTCGTAGTTCCTGGCGTCCGGCTCACACCCGCCCTGCACGTAATGGCAGGCAAGGCATATACCGTCGTTGCCCATGCCGAACATCTGCTCCTCCGCGAGTTGCATCACCATGTTTTCAAACTCTTGTTTCGTGTGTTTCATCTGTCACCTTCCTTCTCGATTCTTCGCTCAGTCGGCATCAAAGGCCCCAGCGAACCTTTCACATCCCATTTCGTCCATGTCGCTTCGCCATGCTTGGGGCATGCCCACTCAGCCAGCTGGCAGTAACAGCAATGCACGCCTTCAACTATCACCCAACCCTGGGAATTGATTACCTTTCCATCTTCGCTAGCCATCGTTATCCTCCTTCTTCTTCATGGGTGTATTCCTCAATGATTGTGTGACAATCACCACAGGCTAGGTATTGGGTCGGGTTCTCAGCGAGGAAGCCCTCCTCAAATTCCTGCCACTCGTCAGTCGAGAACATCGGGTGTATCGGGTTGCCTTCGTTATCCAGTGTTGGGAATTGTGGGTCATCCCATACACCGTGCTCGTCAACGTAGCGCGTGAAATTCATCTTCTGTACTTCTGCAAGTACAAGACGCGCTACGTTCCGTTTGGAATTAGACTCGTCACTAAACCGCTTGATAGTGCAGGCAATACAGTGAATGTCTGCCTCGTACGTGTACGCTATGATGTTCATTCGTCCTCCTCGATGGTTTCACCCATCTCAATTAGTTGCTCTCGACCGTTTCCCTTGTCATTTGCCCATCCGCAGTAGCACCGCGCCAACCCTTCGTGGTCGTCGCAGCCATAGCACACCTTCGCGCCACAGTAGTCGCTGAAGATATACTCATGCTTACACGTCGCCATCTCAATCCTCCTTCCCGATGTCTAGGAGTATGGGCATCATGCGTTTGCACTCAAAACACGGCTCAGACTTGGGCACGTTGACCCCGTGCATCCGTCCGGCTCTCATTTCCTCTTGGCCTGTGTGGTTGGCCTGCACCATCGCTAGCGCATCGGGCAAGTCAATGCCCAACACGTGTTCGATAATGTGTTCCACATCCTCCAGAGTGAACAATTTCTCAGGCATCGTTATCCTCCTTCTCAGGCTTGTTAATGGATAGCTTCCCATCTTCGTTAGCGTACGCTTCCAAGGCAACCAACTTTTCTACCATCATGGGAATTACCCCAAGGGCATAAGCTGTATGTCCTTGTTTAAGCTCGTCTATCGCTAAGTCACCAAGGAGTTGCCAGCTAGGCGGTTCCCATTTAATTTCCAACGGCTTCCTCTCTTCCAGCCACGCTTCGGTTAAGCGTGCATTCAGGTCTTGGGCTTTGCATTTGAGCTTCATCAGTGCCTCCTTCCCTGTACTTCTACAAGTACAAGCTGTAATTCCCGTAGTTCAACGCAGTCTCATGCGCCCTCCTTTCTTTCCCACGGCCCTTGTATGACGTGCGAGAAATCGTAGAAGTAGTAAGACGGCCACGTGACGCCGTCGGTGGACTCGACGAGGTGTTTCTCGCACACATAGAGCAGGTTCACGCTCTTGTGACCGTCATGGAAGTCACGGGTGTACTGCCCTATGGTGCGAGACGCACGCTCAGGACACATGTAGTCAGGTATTTCACACAACATCGTCATCACTACTGCTGTTCTATTTCTGACAGCAGTTCGTAGTAGAACGAGCCGTCGGCGAAGTGGAACACGCTTCCATCCTCGGCGACGTTATCGTTCAACCAGTCTTCTGCCTCCGTTATTGCCTCATCGTAGAACTCGTTGTCCGCAGGCAGTTCCTCGCCGGTCCAACCGTAGGATGTTGCCAAGTCTTGGACGGCCTCGCCTGTGAATCGACCGCGCACGTCCCCGTCGAACACAAGGCCGTGCGGTGGCGGCGTCCCATGAATCTGCGAAGCACAACTGACATGGCTAATCAATTTCGAGACACACACTCGGTGTATATGGGTGGGAACGCGAACGTACTGTCGCGCACATTGGGCACGTTGCCCTGTTTCAATTTTCGCCTCACATAGGCAGCAATCCGTCGCGCCTGACCTCACGGTCTCGCGTTTGAAAACCCAGTGCATTGTTTCCTCCTAGCTCGTTTCCTGATGGTATTCACATTTGCCATTGGCTACGGCAGACTGGTCACAGAACCACATAATCCCAGTTGACCGTAGACGGCCTAACCGTAGAAGCCGGATTCCCTCATCCGTTAAGGGTCGCTTTACAATGACATCACACATTCTGGGCATAACATCCCCCTTCGCAATAGCTGAGCCTGTACTTCTACAAGTACAACGTCAGCGTAAGGTGTTATCTGAAACTTTCAGAAGGTTAGCTCGTTTCCTGTAATTATCGACCATCGTTTTCCTTCTTTGCGATTCTTGCTCAGTATGTTCCCAATGACATCCGGTATTAAGATTCCGTTTGTCACAAGTCTCACGCACGTTCTTGCCACCACGATACGCGAAGAACGTCTTACCGCAACCGTGACATCTGACTTTAACCCGTTGTTCCATTGTTTCCTCTCGCAATAACTAACTTGTACTTCTACAAGTACAAGGCGGTAACAATAAATTCACATAGGCGCTCACTTTCTGGAATGCAACAATGCAAACCATACGCAATTGAAAACACCCGATACGTTATGCATCGGGTGTTGGGAGTAGTTGGCGCGTTGTTGTGACACACACAGATTGATTGATTGCTGATAACGTCGATATTAGGTATTTATTCTTCGTCTTTGATACTCAGGAAGCGGTCATGAAAGTCACATCGTAGCAATCGAATATAATCATTCACGCTCTCATGCTTGACGCGTATCCCATAGGGCGCCGCGTCGGTCAGTGGGCAGTCAGGCTCGCATACCAGAATGACCGTCGACTTCTTTGTGTCCACTTCCGATTTGGGAGTGTAGGCGGGAACATACATTCCCGCTAGCGTCTTTAGGTGTTCCTGAATCGCTTCGCCCTTTGCCCATTTCTCAAGACCTTTTGTGCCCCGATAATGACCTATGCGACTTTCAGGTTCCACGCCTATTGCCTGTAGGTCACGCTTGAAGTCGGGAGTTAGTTTCCCGCCTGTATCAGCGCTTGAGCGAGCCTTTAAGGTGTTACCCCTGTAAACCAACTCTAACCCAGTCGCGACAATGTGAGCGCAAACGGTTGTCCAGTTTTCACCTTTGACCGCTTTTGCGTAATCCTCATGCCCTACCCAAAGATAAAGCACATGTGCGTGTTCAATGTCAGGTTTGCCTATACTGACAATGTTCGCTTGACGCCTGTTAGGCTGACTATTCACTACCAGTCGCACGCTGATTGGTGACTTGAAGTCTTTTGCGCGCAATTCAGGCATCCGGTCGATTCCGGCTTTCATGATGCTGACAAAAGCCTCATGATACTTCGACTCCACGCCGTTAGCGCTCAAGTCGATTAAGTCGGAAAGTTTACCTTGCTTGATTACAGGCGCCGGTACAGGCGCCGGTGCTCCGTCGACGTCTTTGTTAACGTCGATTGCCTTGGTAGACTGACCGGTTTTCTTTGTCTTGTCAGGTGTCTTCGTTGTCATGGTGTCCACTCTCCATAGTTGTACTTCTACAAGTACAGCGTGTGTGCCACAACAACGCGTCGACTCAATATTCAGTTGGTAAAGTGCGTGACCGGAGTATCGCACGACTGATATAGATGTGTCAAGCGTAACAATCAATACGCCAAACGGGATAAATGTGGGTAAGTCTGACAGTGGGATTGTATCTGGAAAGATACCAGATACCAACCACAGTAAATTTCCAAATTGTGACGCCTGACATTCTATACTTCTATACTTACAATTCCCGACTGTCCAGCAGCGTCACGGCTTGAGAGCCTCATGACTTGAGAGCCTCATGACTTGAGAGCCTGACATCTTGAGAGCCTGACATCTTGAGAGCCTCACGACTTGAGGCGTCACGACTTGAGGCGTCACGGCTTGAGAGCCTGGCGGCTTGAGAGCGTCACGAGTGGGGCATTACGCTATGAGGATGAAGTTTGAAAGACAAGGAATCAAGCTAAAAGGAGAGAGCATTACGCGACGGGTGGGGGGTGGGGGGTGAAGGATAGATGACGATGAGAGCTAGGAGGTGATGGGTGGTGGTAGATGGTGATGGGAGATAGCAGTGGCGTCAAGGGGTTGGGGTGTATGTGATGGGTGGAGTGGTGATGGGTGGTCAGGGGTTAGAGGGTGATAGCTGTAAGGGTTAGTAGATGGTAGGGGCTCAGGGATGTTGGGTGTTGTCGGTGGGTGTGGGTGTTAGGGTATGAAGATGGGGGTGTATGTATGGATGTGATAGGGTCTGAGGCGTATGAGGTTGGCTGTAGAGGGGCGTTAGGGTGTAGTAAGGTGTTAGGGGTCAGGAGGGGGGTATGTCTTAGGTCTTGTGGTTGTTTGGTGAGGATACCCCTCTACGTTTTATTTTATTAAAAGGCTTGTCTGTATGACGTTTAGGCTCACTGTCTCTAGCGGGAAAAAATTGCGGGTTCTGGGCAGAGAACCCAGGGCAAGTAATTTTTTTCCCTGGTGGAGTTAAAAATAATCCTTCGATTTATAAATAAATTGGCAGATTATTTTTAGTTTCTGGGTCACCGTTATAACGTATTATGTAATGTTGGTAAGTGTAAAAGATAATAGTTCTCCGGCTATTAGAGCCTGCGCCTATTATTTTTACATTAGTATGTACTGTCGTTATAACGTATAAGACTTATAGACTTATAAGTTCCTTATAACGCGCGCCCGCGCGGGGGTTATTGCAATTTAGGTATTTGGGGTTAGGGGGGACGGGTTGAAGCATGCCCATCCCCCCTGAAGGAGGAGGTGAGGGTCCCGAGATTTAATTATGGGAGGAGGACTCTCGGGCCCAGCACTATCTTGATTATACAACTGTCTTGGTGTATTGTCGTGGGGTAGGAGAGGATTATGAACGCTTGGGAGGGTCTAAGTCAGTTTTTCGGGCGAATCCGCCCCCAGATATTCCTTTCGTTGTTAATCCTTGGATTAGTTGCCTACGTCAGTATTATGGAGAACTTGAACGAAGTGGCTGTTGGGTGTATCGCGGGAATAATAGCGTTATCGAAAGACGTGTTGAATCAGGGGGATGACTGATGTGCGCGGAGCTACGGGTAGGGGTTGGGAATCCGTCCAAGGAAACTGAGCGCAAGCAGGAGCTATTCCTCAAAGCGTATCGAAAGTTCGGCACGAAGACCAAGTCTGCGAGGGCGGCGAAGATTGAGCCTTCGAGGGTTAGCTCTTGGCGCCGGACGGACATGTTGTTTCTGGAGAGGATGAAAGAGGCGGAAGAGGCGTACAACGACGGTCTTGAGGAGATACTTAACGACCTGATTGCCGAGCAGCATAAGAACCTCGATTACAAGTCCAACCCGACGTTATTGATATTCAAGATGAACGGGGCGATGCCGTGGAAGTACAAGGGCGTCACTCCAGCGTCTACCGAGGCGAAGGACGTTCTCTCGGAGTTCCGAAAGGCGATGCGAGAGTTTCGCGGCCATCCTTCGGCCCCTCCGCCTATGGTGGACGAAGAAGAAAAGAGCGCGTTGGAACAGGCCCGACTTATTGTCCAGGGCAGGTTTGGTGCCTTGAATGACTCAGAAGACAGCGCATGACGTTCTAGAGTATCTCTACGACCGTGTGGGCTTTGTGCCCACGGCGGCGCAGACGCCCATAATGGCTTCTCGCAAGCGGTTCGTTCTCGTTGCCGGGGGCGAGCAGGCAGGGAAGAGTCTCATGGCGTCGAAGTTCCTTCTCGGCCGCATGTTCGAGGTGGCGGACGCGGGTCTTTACTGGCTCGTCGCGGCGGACTACGAGCGCACCAGGGCCGAGTTCGAGTACCTCGTCGAGGACTTCGCCAATCTCGGGGTTCTCAGAGAGGCGTCCAAGCGCGTCGACCCCGGCAGGATAATCCTGGCGGACGGAACGCGCATCGAGACCAAGAGCGCGAAAGACCCGAGAACGCTGGCCATGAGGGCGCCCGACGGGATAGTGGGATGCGAAGCGTCTCAGCTGGACCTCGACACCTTCTACCGCCTGCGGGGCAGATGCGCCCCGAAGCGCGGGTGGATGTTTCTCTCGGGAACGTTCGAGGGGTCTCTTGGCTGGTATCCGCAGATGCACATGTCCTGGTCAATGGCAACGGACGAGGAGGAGAGCTTCTCCCTTCCGAGCTATTCCAACACCCACCTCTATCCCGAGGGGGTTAACGACCCCGAAATCCAGCGCCTCAAGCGCGGCTCCTCAGACGACTTCTTCCTCGAACGAATAGAGGGCATTCCCTCTCCCCCCGTGGGTCTGGTGTTTCCAGAGTTCAGGGCGGACCTTCACGTTGCCGACACCTCGTGGGAGGTGGGCAGTCCCGTTCACCTGTGGATGGACCCGGGATACGCCGGGGCTTACGCCGTTGCGGCGGTGCAGGTGCGCTCGGACACAATTCACGTGATAGACGAGGTCTACGAACAGGGAATGGTCACCGAGGAGATTATCGACGTTTGCAGGGGCCGTCCCTGGTGGAAGGACGTGGCGCACGGAGTGATAGATGTAGCGGGGTATCAGCATCAGGCAATGGCCGCTCCTGCGGAGATTTGGCTCAAGGAAACGGGGCTTTACCTCTCGTCCCAAAGAGTCCTCATTAACGACGGGACCGAACGCCTAAAGAGCTTCCTCAAGCCCGACCCCATTACCCACGAATCAAGGGTCAAGGTCAGCCCCAAGTGCGCGGGGCTTCTCTCGGAGTTCGGCGCTGTCCCCAGCCCCTTCGACGGACAGACCCGTGCGTACCGCTGGAAGATGGACCGTGACGGCAACATTGTGGGCACAACGCCGGACGACAAGAATAATCATGGCATTAAGGCGCTCATTTACGGTATAGTCGACAAGTACGGTTACGGTTACGTGCGCGGACAGGACAGAATCGCCGTAAAGAGGTGGTAGTTTGGCGCGTCGAAAAGCCTCTGACATTATAGAGCTCGTAGAGGGACATTACTCTGCGACGTATCCGCTTCGAGACCGCATGGAGTCTGACCACAGGCTCTACCGATTGGAGCCGTACGACGCCGGAGACGGTTACCGTTCGTACACCTCCAACGAGCCGCAGGTCATGGCGGACAAGATAATCTCCTGGCTCACGAGCGCGGAGATGGTTGTGCGCATTCCCTTCAGTGGACACGAGAGAGACCAGCGCGATGCGGACAACCAGAAGGAGCGATTCCTGACGGGCGTCATTCGCGCTGCGGACGATAACTGCGCCATGCGTTTGCTGCCGCCGGTTCGTGACCAGCTGTGTTGGTACATCGCTCTTCGCGGCTGGTACGCAGGCCGCGCGCTGCTCGTCAAGAACAAGGACGACGAAACCCGTGTGGACATCACGCCGTGGGACCCGCTGAACACGTTTTGGTCCGAGGGCCAGGACGGGCTTGATTGGGCGTGCTACCGGTTGAGGAAAACCCCCTCGGAGGTGCGCAGCCAGTACGGCGTGCGCAACCTCGGGGACGACCACGACCGTGACGAAAGCGTTCTGGTCTACGACTTCTACGACCGTGAGGACAACTACGTCGTCATGGAGGACCGCATTCTCAAACGCAGGACCCGGCATGGACACGACGGCGTGCCGGTCTTTCTCGGGATGGTCGGCTCGGCGCCCCTGGTGCAATCGGACGAGGTAGGCGCCGATGCGATTGCCGACTTCGGGGAGTCCGTCTTCAAGCACAACCGCGACAACTTCGATAACAACAACTTCATGATGTCCACGATGCTGGAGCTAACGGCGCGCTCTCGGCGCCAGGGACTCAAGGTCACATCGAGGGACGGACAGAAAACCCTTGACGAAGACCCGTACCAGGAAGGCTCGGAAATCTCCCTCGCTCAGGGAGAGGAAGTTGAGCCTTTAGGCATGTTGGAGATGGCCAAGGAGTCCGGCGCGTTCATGGGCCTAGTGTCCAGCGAGATTCAGCGCGGGGGCCTGCCATACTCAATCTACGGGGAGCTTCAGTTCCAACTCTCTGGCTATGCCATCAACACGCTCAGGCACGGCGTCGAGACGGTGCTTGCGCCGAGAATACAGGCGCTGGAGCGAGCGTACCGTGCCGCGTTCATTATCATTAGCGAACAGTACGCCAGCGGCCGTTTCAAGGCAATGGAGGTCTCCGGCCGGGACCGTGACAGGATGTACTTCTCCGACGAGATAGGCCCCGACATCGTTAAGAAGGGCGGCGAGCCGGAGGTGTCAATCATCAGCCAGCTGCCGCAGGACGATATGTCCAAGATGACGATGGCGCAGATAGCCCGGGAGGGCCCGACTCCGCTTCTGCCGGACATCTTCATAAGAGATATTATCCTCGGCCTTCAGGACGCAGACCAGCTGGACGATGTCATCAAAGAGCAGGTCGCAGAGAAGGCGCTGCCCGAGGCAGGCTTATGGAGCCTGCTGTCGTCCCTGGAGAACAGGGGCCGTGGCGACCTAGCGCAGTTCTACTATGGGGAGCTTATGAGGCTGCTCATGGAGAAGACTTCAGCGACCAAGATGGCGATGGCCACGGGATTCCAGGGACCGCCGGGGGGAGGCCCCCCAGGCGCAGGACCCCCAGGAGGACCCCCGGGAGGACCGCCTCCCCCGGGAGGACCGCCGGGTCTGCCGCCCGAGGTTATGCCGTCAGCGGCGATGGGCGTTCCGCCCACACCGCCGACCGGTCCGCCGACGCAGATGCCCCCAGGCGCTCCCAGGCCCGGGGCGGTTCAGAACGATGAAGAGCGGCTAAGGCGCGTGGGCCTAGTGCCGCCGAGAGCAGGCTAGTAGCATGCCGTACTTTGGCAAGACCCCTCTAACCAAGAACGTCAGTCAGTTCGTTCAGAACTTCAACACTAATCTCCAGCAGGAGATGGGGCTGATGTACGCGCCTCAGAACACGCAGGTCAACGCGGTGGTTGCCAAGATGCAAGAGGATGCCGCGTACCAACAGCAAAAGCAACAGAGCATACAAAAGGCGATGGGTTCCATGATAGCGGCCGATAAAGGGCTGAACCCTGCGGACGCAGCGGCGCTGGCGCAGATGATGGCGCCGAAACCAACCCCGCAACCAACCCCGCAGCCAGCCCCGTCGATGATGGCTCCGCCAACGCCGATGCCAATGCCGATGACTGGGACAGGCCAAACGGGCGGTGAGGTAGACCCAACGACGGGCCAGCCCTTTACATTCATGCCTACGCCAATGGGCGTGGAGATTGACCCGTCAACGGGCCAACCCTTCATGCCACCCCCGCCGCCTCCGATGCCGCCTCCGATGCCGCCTCCGATGCCGCCTCCGCCGATGCTGCCTTCGACAGGCCCGATGGGCGGAGAGTTAGACCCAACGACGGGTTTGCAATTCATGCCACCTCCGCCACTGCCGCCCGGGGGAGGCCCAATGGGCGGGGAGTTAGACCCAGCAACCGGCCAACCTTTTCTGATGCGAGGAGACCCGGGAACGCTTCCGATAAGACCGATGGGCGGTCCTAATATCCAATTTCCAGATGTGACCTCATGGCCTGGAAAGATTTGGGGAGCCGCACAGGATGCCCTTTCGGCATACGTCGATAAATCTGGAGCGCCTGCAACTGAGGCAGGGCCTATCTTTGTGCCGCCATCGGAGGCTGAGACTGGAATAACGGAGGGGGGCGGACTCTACCAAGAGGAAATGGACGCATTCCAGGAGGAGTTCCGAAACCCCAACCTAAACAGTGTCGACAGGATGAACCTGATTTCACGCATGCTGAAGAAAGAATATGATAAGAACCCTTCGAACCCCGAGGGGCTAAACATGCTTTCGAGCATTCTCTACAGTTGGCTACGCGACCCCACAGCCGCAGGCGGTCAGCCTGTGCCTTTCGACACAAACATAATCACAGACATCCAGCCGTTCCTAACCCGAATTAAGGACTACACCGCTGAGTTGATAGAAATAGGAGCCGAGGTTCCCCCAGCTGAGACTGACTTCATCCCAAGCGATGAACTTGAGAGCGTTATTGCGAAGGACGAGGCGCAGCAACCTGCCGTCGACGGGCAGAGCTATCTCGATTGGCTCTCGGCAGTCGACTCCGGCAAGAACCAGATTTACGAATATTTCACGGACACTGACCCCCGGTTCCGGCTCATGTCTCCCTACGCCGAATCGGTCTATGGCAAGGCCGAGGAGCAGATGAGACACCAGTATAATCTGGAGTCTCTCGACGAGGCCAGCCAATGGTTCGGAAGGTCGGTGGAGACGCCCGAAGCGGCGAACCAGAACTACCTCGACTACCTAAAGGCCGCGTTCAGCCCCAGTGACAGGACCGCGAATCTCTGGAGTCGAGAGCAGTGGTATGACAAGCTTAATTCGATATACCAAAGAGCGTTCACAGACAAGGGCCAAACCATTGTAGGCAACGTATTCGGAGGCGGAGGAGGGAGCGGCTATGGAACGGGCGCGAAGCTCGGTGAGCCACTAGCGCCGGTCACGACGGCCGGAATCAGCGGCAGTGCGTTCAGGGAGTACGCGAGAGACCCTGCCACGGTGATGGCGTGGATTAAGGCAAAGTCCCTCAAGGGAGCGAACCCTATCGTCTCCTTCTACGGACCCGCAGCGGTCGAACGCAGCATCAACAAATGGCTTATTGAGAACACCCCGAGCATGGATATCGGCGACCCTACGGACGACCCCGGGGGGTTGGGAGCGGATTTGGCCGCAGGAAAGGCGGCAATGTCGCTCTTTGATGAGTGGGCCTCAAGAGATTTTCAGTGGTTTAAGAAAAAGGGCCAAACAGGCCAGGGATACGCAGCCCCATAAGGAGATGACATGACAACTTGGGCAGATTATATACGAGGCTTAGAGAGCCAGACTATGGGGGGGCGCCTTGGGTCGTACCTCCAGCAGCTTGACGTAGGCCCTCTTGGATACATGAACCCGGCAGTTCGGGCCACGGCTCGGAACTGGTTCGACCCAATGTCCTCACGATACCTCCTGGCGGCAGCGCCCGGGACTATGGGGGGTTATGGGGGATGGCAAACTGGGGCGGAAACTGCGGGGCAACCCACGGGGTCAACCTTTGCAGAATACCTCGGAGCGCCGTTAAGGTACGGTCAGCAAGATGGTGGAGAGTTCGGGTACGCGGCAGCGCCCACGGATAGAGATGTGGGAACGGGCGCAGGGTATCTCCAAGCCTTCCGGCCGTGGACCCGAGAGCAGTGGGGAGAACGCTTGGGCCAGCTGGGCTTATGGGACAAACCGACAGTTGCACAGGAAGCAGCTGGAGGTCGTGGGACGGCAATAACGGCAGCTGACCTAACCGATGTGCAGAGAGACTACCTTGGCATGCTCACCATGCCCGAGACGCAGTCGATGATAGGCGCCGCAACTATGACGGGAATGAATCCCATAGCGCAGCGCGCTTATCGGCCCGGGCTGAGTCGCGCGATGTCCGCTTGGCAGATGGCAAACCCCGAGTTGGGCGCTGGCGAACTGCTCAGGCAGTTTGCGACAGGCACTTTCACGGACCCGTTAAGGACAACTCCGTACATGCCCGGTGTGAATGTGCCTGCTACTACTGGCCCAACGACGTTCCTCTAGGAGTTCTTCATGGGCACACAGAACAGCTACTACGGGACCGATAATCCGTTCATGGATTACCTAGAACAGCTGCCTGCGCAGGCCGCGTACTATTCCGGCCCCACCGCGACCTCGTTCATGGAGGGGCCTCTCGGCGCTCAAAGGTACTACCAGAACCAGTTCCAGAACGTCTACAACGAGTACCTCGGCGCTCTCGGCACGCAGGCAAGAACGGGACAAGGCCCCGTGCGCTGGACGGACTGGCTAGAGCAGCAGCCGTTCACCGAGCGGTACGCGGCGCTCACGCCCGAGATGGCGGGACGCACCACTCGTAGGTTCAGCCCCGGCACAAGGCAGATTTACTTCTAATGGGAACGGAAGCAGGTCGCCTAGCGCTGGAACGTCTGGACAAGAGCCTTGACAGGGCGCATGCGCGTCGTGAGGAGTTTAAGACCTTCCGCAAAACGCCGACTTGGGGCGCGATAAAGTACGGCGTGCCGCGCGCTTTCTCTGCGACCGCTGAGAGCCTTCCTAGCTTTATGGGCGGCGTGATGAGCCGCACTCCAGGGCTGTTGCCCCGCAAGATAGACCTCCCTGGTTGGGTGGCGGGGACGCCTGTGGGCGTTGGCCTTGGCCCGGGGTATGTGCCGGAGGTAACCATCGGCAAGGACCGCCATGTGCCGCTTATCCCAAAGGCTGGCGAGGCGATGGGATTGCTGTCGAGAGCGCCCGGGATGGGCGCCTTCGGGGAACCAAAGCCAGAAGCGATGGAAGCGTTCAAGACTTTCGTGACTCCCGGCAGGGAGGGCCTTGGCCTTGGGGAGACCCTTCGAGATGTTCAACGCGTTCAAGAGGCAAGGCCGATGCTAGAGCAGATTGGCCTTGGCCTGATTGACCCGGTAGGCACGCTCGCCACGGGCGGTCTCGGCGCGACCAAGGCTATCCCCGCAGCTATGCGTGGCGTCCCTAAACTCGCAGGCCGTATTCCTGGGCTATTTGGACGACTGCGTCCTCCAATTCCTCCAACGCCAATCCCTCTTGGAGCTATCCCTACAAGGACTAGCCGTCTCTGGGATGAGGCCACCGCAAGAGCCGCACCTACCCCCACAGAGGCAGTCACGCCGGTGACACGTCCGCCCACACCCGCAACCTACCAAGACCCTCAATTCCAGGAAATGGCTGACGCATTTCGACAAAGACAGGCTATGGAGGCCTTTGCACGTCCCACCGTCGCACCAGGGGCAGAGGTCGCAAGAGCCGCACCCACCCCCACTAGAACCACTCCCCTCTGGCGCGGAGAGGAGCTTCCTCCAATTCCTCCGGTAAGGACTCGTCTTGGGGGAACGCTTCCAAGGACTAGCCGTCTCTGGGACGAGGGAGCCGGTGTCCCAACGCCGGAGCCACTCGAAACAACTCCCCAGGCGATGGGTTCCATATGGCGTGCTGGTCCTTTCTGGCGAGGACAACAACCCCCGCGTTGGACTCAGGAAGTTCAGGACATACCATACGCGCAGCAAGCCGGACCTCTCTGGCGTGAGGGCGCTCGTGCTCCTACGATTCCCACTAGAACCACCCCTCTTTGGCGAGGAGAAGAGCTTCCCCCAATCCCTCCGATGATGGCTCGTCTTGGAGGAACACTTCCAAGGACTAGCCGTCTTTGGGACGAAGCCGCTCGTGGTCCGGCAATGGAGCCTCTCGGAACAACACCTACGCAGATTGGTCGTTTCTGGGAGGAGGGCGTTCCTCCGACTCCTACGATGGAGCCACTTGGAACCACCCCTAGTAGAACTACCCCTCTCTGGCGCGAAGGGGGAGCGACCCCGCGCATGACCCCAGAAGAGATGATGGCCGCTGGCTATGAGTACGATATATTTACCGGCGCCCCTCTAGACAGGGCCATTGGCAGGGAGGGCGGACGTTTGGCGACCAATCGTCTCTGGCGCGGCGAGGAGATTCCTGGAGGGCCGACTGGAGACGTTGAAGGTCTTCCTTATGCGCTAGGCGCCAACCGGCTATGGGCAGAGGGCTCTCGCAGGGCTAATCAGCTGGACGAGATGGACGCGGTCATTCGCACCCAACGTCAGGAGCCGGATGTTGCCGGTGCGCCTGAAGTCATCGAAGCGGGTCGTCGTGGGCCTGGAGCTCAGCCGGAGATGGTGCAGCCCATCAGGGAACAGGTTGCCGAGGCCGTCAGGGGATGGCCAGCTGGCATAAGCGGCGCTGCCGCGCGTCTGGCAGGGCGAGGCCCCGCCGTTGGGGTCGAAGCGTCGGAGCGCACCGCCGAGGTCACGGGTTCGTGGGTCGCGCGTTACGGTAATGAAGAGGACATAGACGTAGTCCATAAGCTAACTGACGTGCTCAAAACCGCGGGTAGGGTTCGAGAGGAAGAGATAAAGACGGCGGTGGCCTCGGAGCGCTCGGAAAGGTTAGCTGCCGGACTATCGGCTGCAAAGGGCCTACGCGGTTCCGAGGCTATGAAGGCTTTTGCCAGTGTGCAGGCTGGGGATGTAATTTCGGCGCGTAGGACGCTGAATGTGGACGATATATTGGAGGGCGTTGGCGGTCAGCGGGGCGTCAACCGGCTAATGGATATGATGGACGAAGTGGGCGCCATTGGGGGTGACACTCCCAAGGAACGCCTGCTCCCTTGGCAGCAGTTCAACGCACAAAATGCGCTAAACGACCTACTCAACCAGGGGGCGGTGCCCACGTCAAGCAACCTGAACCTGCTGGCTGATGTTTTCGGAGAGGGCGTGGGAGGGGCGCTGGTGCGTCGTAGGCCGGTGAGTTTATGGGAGGGCGGCCCTCTCGGGCGCATGCTGACCGAACGCACGGGATACAAGCCCAGCGAACTTCTCCTGGATATTTTGAATATGCCAAGGGCGAATGTATCCTCGGTTGACCTATCTTTTTTGCTAAGACAGGGTGGCATGCTCTTCCCTTCCCAGCTAAAAGAGGTTCGCGCTTCCACGGACCTTGCGTTGCGCGCTATGGCGCCAGGGGGCGAGCAGGTTGCGCTCGGTGTTATGACGGACATGCGCAACGTCGAGAACGGCCAACTTTGGATGAGGTACGTCGATGGTGGCGGACTGTTTATGCACGATGTGGCCGGTGGCGTGGGAGGAAGGGCAATTGGCAGCAGGGAGGAAGCGTTCATATCGACCCTCGCCGGGAAGGTCTTCCCGTGGGTGAGGCCCTCTGAGCGCGCGTACGGCACGTTCCTGAACAAGATGCGCTGGGACGTGATGGACGAGATGATTAAGAAGTATGAGACCGCCCGTGGTGGACGCATAATCGACCCTAAGAATAGTTCAGACCTTCAGATGTTGAAGGATACCGCGCGTTACATCAACACGGTCACAGGAAGAGGTCCGCTGGGCACCAATGCTGGTTGGATGAGAGGCGCTGCCACTCTGATGAATGCGCTCATGTTCTCCCCGAGGCTGTTCACCTCTAGGTTTGCTGCCCCTGTTCAGGCTATGAAGATGGTGGTGGCTCCTGGGGATAGGGCCAATATACAACCCGGGATTAGGGCTTTATTCAAAAGGGCGGTTGAGGGCGATGAAGAGGCCCTAGCCGCGTACAAGACGATGAGTTGGACTGTGGCCAGACAGATGATTACATGGTTTGGGACGGGCGTAGGCATACTGACTGCGGCAAAGATGGCCCAGGAGGGGGGCCTGCCGGTCAGTGTTGGCGCCAACTGGCGCTCGTCTGACTTCGGCAAGGTGCAGGTCGGGTCGGTTAGGTACGACATCTGGTCTGGGTATTCTCAGATAGCCCGTGCGATAGGTCAGTTGAAAGAAAAGGAATCTAAGTCTGCGTCAACTGGAACTGTGTATGAGCAGTCAGTTGGGGAAACCCTAAAGCGTTTTGTTCGAACCAAGTTCAACCCGGCGGTAAGTATCTTCCAAGAGTACAACCTCATCCCCGGCACACGAGTGGGCGAGGGTGGGTTTATGCACGGCCAAGGCTTCCTCGGAGAGGATAGGGACCTGCTGGAGGACATGAAGACCTCTCCCATTCGTTTAGAGCGCGGTGTGCCGCTGCTGGATGAGGAGAGCTTCTGGACCAATGTTATGGGACCGCTGTTCCTGCGAGACCTATCCGATGCGATAGACGATGAGATTTCGCCCCTGGTGCCGCGTGAGGCGGTCACGCAGGTGAACATCGGCAAAGAGCCGCCTTCGCTGGTATGGGGTGTGGTGCGCGGTGTGCTGCGGGGCGCTCCCAGCGCTGTCGGCATTGGCGTCACCGCCTTCCGCACAAGGGATGACATGGCTCGTGAGGTGAGCAAGGATGAGCCGCGAGGCCCTCGTGAGTACAACTTGCTTCCAGAGCATCAAAAGCAGATGGTGGACGACCTCATCAAATTGAAGGATTTAGAGAGAGGGCGCAAGCGCACCCGGGGCATGATGGCCGAGCTTGAGGGCAATAGACAGCAGGAACAGAATGCCTACCGTAGGCTTGCCCAAAAGGTCTCGACTACGAGGGTGAGCGTGTCTGACGTGCGAGAGGACTTCTATAACATCCAGCAGGAGGTGGACGCTAGGCGTCAGGATATATTCGAGAAGCACATTGGCGGTGTCACGGAGAGGGGGAAAGAGTTGCGTCGTGAGGGGATGGGACCGCTGGAGAGGCGCATTCAGGCTTTCTACGATATGTTGGACCAAGCCCAGATAAAGAAGGGCACTGAACTGTTGCCTGCTAAGCTCTTGCCCAAGGAATACATTCAGGTACTGGATGCGTGGGAGAGCGAGATGGTCGCCTCGGACGAGCCGGACGACCGCGCGGCGGTGCTGTGGAAGCGCATGAACATGTACCGAGAGGACATACCCGAGGAGATTCTAAAGTACCTTTCGGTTGGCGTGCGTCAGCGCTACGAGGCGGCACGCAAGATGCGTGAGTGGTATGATGCAGGCGAGTTGCGGGAAGAACTATACCAACAGCGTTAAGTTTTATGTATACTCAAGGAAATTGGAGATAGCACATGGTTACCGAACAGGTTGAGGCGCCCGAACCACAAGACACAGCGGCTTATGACTTAACGCCGGAGGGGCAGGACGTGCCTGACACGGGGCCGGAGGGGCCGTCTGCGGTTGAGACATCGTCTGCGCCGGAGCCGACACAACAACAAGCTCCACAGGACATTCCTGCGCAACAGCCTCCTGCTGGGGAAACCCCGCCAGAAGAGACTTCACCGCAGTCGTTTACCGAGCTTCGGGACCAAGTCAGAGGCCAACAGGAACAGTTGCAGTATTACGCTCAGCTGGAGCAGCGCGCGCAGATGCAGCAGATGGCCGACCAGTATGCTCAGCAGCTGCAACAACAGGGCTATCTCCCTGAGCAGGCTCAGCAGGCTGCGCAGTCTCGAATGGCGCAGGCAGCGCAGTACCAGCAAATCGGCGAACAGGCCGACCAGTATCGTCTTTTTCGAGAGGGACAGCGCAATGCGGCAGTGCATTTCGTCAAGCAATTTGGTCTCGGTGTGGACGAAGTGTCTATGCTGGAGAAGTACAACACACCGGCCGAGATGGAGTTTGAAGCCAAACGGTTGTCCGAGACCCGGGAGCTACGAGCCGAGAACGCGAGGCTCAAACAGCAGGAGGTCCCTGCGCAATCGTTCGACAATAACCAACCTTCCCCGTCGGCTACGGGGTCCGAGAACGACCTATTGGATAAGTACATAGGGGGCGACCGGTCACCGAACGTGGTGGCGGCAGCTGCAAGATTGTTGGGCTAACACCCTAGAAAGGAAGACCAATGGCACAAACAGCAACTACGGGAAATCTGGAAAATGCGCAGCGCATTATCATAGCGGCGGCGAAATACACCGAGGAACACAACGCTCCGGCAATGGCTCTCATTGAGTCGTTCAACCTCCCGCGTGGGGCGAAACAAGTGACCGTGCCCAAAGTAGGGCAGATGACCATGAGCGACCTCACGGACGGTCAGGACATCATAGACGAAGAGGATATTGGCATGACCACGGTGGACCTTACGGCCTCCGAGGTTGGCGCCAAGATTATCCTCACGGACAAGTTGGTGCGACAGTCGGCCCCCAACGTGATGACCATTGTGGGACGGCAGCTTGGGGACGGGATGGCACGAAAGAAGGACACGGACGTTCATGCCCTTTACTCAGGGCTTAATGGCGGCACAACCCTTGGGGCAAATGACACATCAATGACCCTTGCCTTTACGGCAGCGGCCATTGCCTACGCCAAGGCCAACAAGTTCGGGACCCAGATTTACATACTTCAGCATCCTAACGCAGTCTTTGATATTGCCAACACAGCGGTGACTTCATCGCAGTATGCAATCCCGAAGGGCTGGTCCGAGGACCTTCTGGGCAACTTCTGGAGTGGCATACGACCACTGAACAATGTCCCAATCTTTGAGGACGGGAACCTTTCCACGTCCGCAGGCGACGATGCTGTCGGCGTTATTGCCGATAAGAGCGCACTGGCCGTGCTCAAGAGCGTTGACACCCGCACTGAGAGACAGAGGGATGCGTCCATGAGGGCAACCGAGGTCGTCCTCACGGCTGACTACGGGGTCTTCGAGCTTGACGACTCCCGTGGCGCCCCGCTCACATTTGATGCCGCTGCTCCTGCAACGAGTTAGTAATGGTTACATTTAAGGACAGGCGGCAGATGCGCCAGGAGCTTGTCTCGCAGGGTTTTGCCTGGGAGTACATTGACGAGTGGCAACCTAAGACAACGTTGTTTCGGCACGCGCCGGGACTGGATATGCAGGGCAACGAAGCGGCCCCCGTGGGCGCTCAAATCAAGGGCGTCCCGGGGAATCCCGATTATGTGCTACGAAAGGCGCGGCTCGGGATGTTTCCGTACCCTCCGAGCGAGGGGTGCCAGTGTCGCTGGTGTAGCCAGAGGGCAGAGGCGAACAGGCCCGTTGAGGTTATAGAGCGAGTGGTGGACGAATATGCGTGTCCCGAAGAGGGATGCGAGTTCATTGCGAATGGAGAAGCGCATCGAGCCAAGCTCTCGTCCCTGCGTCTCCACAATCGGTACAAACATTAGTATCTAAGTAGCTGTAACGATTGACCGAGGCTATTTAAGATTATCATATCGGTTGGTCGCAGGACGTAGAGCCTGCTCAAAAATAACCTTCAAGGAGGTTCGACATGGCATTCCCACTAACGGTGAATTTAGCGTATGGAATGGAGAAACGAGAGACTTCCGACCAGAGGCATAAGCTAGGCACCAGGGCAACCACTCCTGATGGCAGGGTGTTCTACTATGCTGAAGCCAGCAGTGCTGCTATTGCCCGTGGCGGCAACATAGTAAATGGAATAGCCGCTGTGGCAGCGCACGACATGGATGTAGCGGCTACGGCAGCACAGTCAGCAGGCGATACCACTATCAGCATAGAGGTGCCGACTACTGACCTAACCAAAGACCAGTACAAGGATGGTTACCTCTATTTCAATGATGGCCCTGCCGAGGGTGAGATATACAGGATTAAGTCTCATCCTGCTCACGATGCTTCAGATGACAACACAGTCATCATCACTATTGACGAGCCAGATGGAATCGTAACGGCTCTTACAACTTCGTCGCTCTGTGGCCTGATGTATAGCCCTTACAAGGACATATACATTGTTGATGGTAACGGCACTCCAACCACAGGCGTTGTTGGCGTAACCACTGCGCCCGTAACGGCAGATTACTTCTGCTGGGTGCAGACCTCTGGGCCTGCCGCCGTCCTCATGGGCGCGCAGGTAGGCATAGTAGGTGACGGCATCGCTAGGTCGCAGCAAGATGAAGACGGAACAGTGGAACGTAGCGACTACTCAGATGAGTCAGACCTTGTGAATCTCGGTGTCTCTATGGGCATACCTGCGGTAGCCACCGACTATCAGTGGGTGATGCTGAATATCAGGTCCTAATGACAGCCAGCCTACAGGAAGCAGAACTCTGGACCCCGCCTGGGGTGACCCATACCCGGGTTGCCCCGGTGGGGCGCAATGCCGAGACCGGCGGACTAATCTATGAGTACCGTTTCCGAGTCTACGATGAGGTGACGGACCGCAAGCACGAGTTTCGTTTGCTTGTGGACAACCAGACCTCCAAGGCGCACATCGAGGAGATGGTGGGCAACGCTATGGACAGCTGGCTCGTAGATGTTCGTAGGAAGCATTCTAAGCCCCCTCCTACGCCCAAGCAGCGCAAGGAGATAGGGAAGATACTGGACGAGATACGTTTATACGCGAGACAGCGTAAAGAGAGTAGCAACAATAAGCGCTACTACTCAGGAATAAAACGCTGAAAGGACACCAAATGACAAACGAACGAACCGAAGTGCAGATAACAGAAGCAGACCTGTCCGCAATGTTGCAGCAGAAGGTCAACGCCGTCACCAACCTGGAGGTTCAGGCGACGGTGTTGCAGCGTGTCATTCAAGAGAAGGACGCGCTCATAGACCAGCTTTCAGAGCGTCTTGCGGAGAAGGAACCCTCTTCATCGTCAAAGGAGTCTACCAATGCCAAAGGTAGGAAAGAAGAAGTTCCCGTACTCTAAGAGCGGCAAGAAAGCCGCTAGTGTCTATGCGAAGCGCACAGGGAGAAAGGTCAAGACTTCTAGAAAAAAGCGCTATTAGGATAAGGTGTAGGCATGGCTGTTATTCAGGGGCGAACCCGCAAGGAGATTCGCCAATCCGTAGGATATAACCTTGGCTCTGTCTATGTCAGCACGGCCACAGGTGGCAGCACCTCAACCGTAGTAGATACTAGCCTCACAACTGTTATTGGGGGCGACAACGACCACATAGGCAAGTGGATTGTGTTCACCTCGGGTGGGTTGGACGGCACTATTGCCCGGGTCACTGACTATGTGGCCTCTACGACAACGCTGACGTTCCAGCCCACGGCGGGGTCCTCCGCGTCGGGGCTGGCGTACGAGTTGTGGGACGGCGACTTCGCCCCCGCACGGGTTCACGACTTCATCAATCAGGCCGTCATAGAGGCCACAGGCAGTGCCTATGACATGGTTGAGGATGTGAGCCTGCACACGGACGGCCACACCCTTCGCTTCGACATCCCCTCGGGCATAAGCATGATTCAGGATGTCTTCTACCGTTCTAGCGTCGAGTTCACCCGTCTCCATGCCTGTAATACCGCGTTCGATGAGACCGTCGATTCAGACATCACTGTGTCGATAGATTCCGAGGACAAGCGGCAGGGCAATGGCAGCAACAAGTTTGTCATAGCTGCTGGAGCCAGCGCTGGGGATATTGCGACTGATTCCATCACCAGCAAAGACATATCGAAATATGATTACCTAGAGGGATGGGTGAAGATTGCTCTCGCAGCTGGCACGTCTGCGGGAAATCTCAAGATATTGCTGGATGACACGGCCAGCTGCGCCAGTCCTCTTGAGACGTTGTCTGTGCCAGCCCTGACGAACGACACATGGACCTTCTTCCGTGTGGCCTTAGCCAATCCTGAGTTGGACACGGCCATTATATCTGTGGGCCTGGAGTACGACTCGGACCTTGGGGCCTGCACCGTCTGGTTGGATGACATATCCGTGGTGCGGAATGACTCGGCCTACTGGGCCAAGGCGCCCCGCAACCTATGGCGCATAGACAAGCAGGCACAGGACCTAGTCTTTGACGAGTACCTCGATGGCTTTGCGCCCTACACCCTCATCAAGCTCGTGGGCGGCGACAAGCCTGCGCTGCTGTCCTCCGACTCCACAACCAACGAGATAGACGACGGGTTCATTATCGAGCGCGCCACGGCTCTGGCGTTCTCGGCCAGTTCTGGGGGGCCTCTGACTGACCCTGACGCGAGGCGGCAACAGGCTGCGCTCTGGTTCGGGCTGGCTCAGGCGTCCAAGCGTAATTTCCCGATGTTGGTTAATGTACGGACGGTGAACTGATGACCAACAAGGTATCTTCACCGAACGAGGTCTTTCTCAAAGACACATACTATCCCTTGGCGCGACCGGTCCAGAGCGTGCTGGCGTCACTGTACCCCGCGAAGGTGGTCATTGGAGACACCACACGGGACTCGCAGATACGTTCGTCGGTGATTGCGTGGTCGGACTGGCGCGGCGGTATCGGAGTCAACCGCATGGAGGGCGCCGGAGAGACCGATAGGGCGTGGTGGTCGGAGTGTCAACTTAGGTATCGCAACCATCTCGTTATGCCCGGGAAGCCAGAGGTTACGGCTACCGTATCCCACAGCCTGTCCAATGCGACAATAGGGGCTATTGGCGAGTTGGCTGACGAGGTCTACGTGGCCTGGAACGGGTCAACTTCTGAGAACCCCAAGCTGTTCAAGTACAACAACACTGGCGATTCATGGGGCAGCGCGCTGTCGCAGAGCATGACCGACCAAGTGACGGATGTTGTTAATTTCACTGCCCGTACCGGGACATCCTACCTCGTCTTCGCCCACTACGATGCCAATGATTCGGGTTACACATACTCTTCCGACGGCAGCACTTGGACTACTGACACCCAGGACACCCAATATCTCACTGTTTGGGACGAGAGACTCTGGGGCATGTCATACGCCGGTCAGCTTTGGTATTCTTCCGTCATAGGCACAGAGGTCACCGACGCCAAGCTACCACTGCCTGACGGCTATATTACAGGGCTGTTCGTGGCTCGTGACGCCTCGGGAGAACCCATAATATACGCTTCCACCAAGAAGGGTCTTTGGGCGCACGACGCCATGAACTCGCGGTTTGTCGAGACCCAGCTGGGACTGCCCTTCCATCCCGATGCGGGAAAGGGCTCTACCAGATGGCGCGACTCGGTGTACATTCCCTCCGGCCTGGGCATCTACAAGTACATCAACGGGTCTTCCCAGGCGGTCGTGACCATTACGGGACCTGACAAGGATGACGGACTGCCCTCTGACAAACGCGGGTCCATCAAGCATATGAGTTCCACTCATAACGAACTGCTTGTGGCAGTAGATGCTACCACGGCCCCTAACATTACAAGCGGAGACTCGATACCTTACCAGTGGGCATCCCACCAGGGGTCCGACGTTATAGATGCCGACACGGGGTACAGCACCATCCTCGGGTACAACGAACTGGGATGGGAGGCCAAGTGGCTGTCCTCCACAGCGGGTCGGGGCATCGACGCTATTGCCGTCAATAATGCTTACGATGACTACCGTATGTGGTGGGGGTTCAACGACAGGGTCTACTTTATGACAATGCCGTCTAACATCATTAACCCCTCGGAGATTGCCAACTTCGCCTACGCTGCGGGGAGCGCAACGCATGAGACACCGTGGTTCAACGCCGGTCAGAGCGAGGTTGATAAGCTGGCCCTGAAGGCTAAGGTGGAGGTGGACGATACGACCTCCGATGCCCTTGATGACGCTAACGACTATGTGCGTTCCGTGGCTGTTCAGTATGCTACTAACTACAGCGAATCTTACACATCGTTGGGGACCATCACGACCGACGGAACAACCACCTACACGTTTGGCTCAAACCTTGGCACGCCCTTTCGTGCGATTAAGTTCAAGCTGACGTTCACTCGCACAGCTGGCGTAAATGCGACTGACGAGAACCAACTCAAGCTGACCTCTCCAGACGTTGTCTCCACCACGCTTGAGTTCCGCAAGAAGCTAGAGGCCAAGTGGGGGCATCAAGTCCAACTGGACCTCAACAAGACCTATAAGGGGAACACTCCCCAGCAGCTACGGGCCAATCTCGTTTCGGCCATTGAAAGCACCACCCTGGTGGAGTTCACGTTCAGGGACGACGACGGGGGCACGCGCAACTACTATGTGGACGTTGCCAGCGCCACGGGGCTTGAGAACACTGGGTATAATGAGGGCGGTTTCAGCACTATATCCGTTGTGGAGCCGTAATGAAACTAACCGCTAATAGGACAAGGGTTTCTTCTGCTGGCACGGCCGTGCAGCTGAGTGATGTCACCGATAGGGTCAGCTGGATAAAGGTCAGCGCACGCACGGGCAACGGCAATGTTGTTTACTTCGGCACTTCGACCGTCTCCAGCACTGTGGGCTACGAGCTTAGCGCCAACGACAGCCTAGAACTGAACTTCGGGGAGCAGGGCGGAACGGTGCCTCTCAGCACGTTTTGGGCGGACGCCGGTGGCTCTAACCAGGACCTCGACTGGGTGGCTATAACGGGGGATTAGGTTGACGACTGAACAGACCGCAGTATTGCCTCCCGATTGGGAGGGCAGCTTGCCAGAGTACGTGGCCTTTGTGGAGCTCACGCGTCAGGGCAAGGTCCCGGGCATCGACTTCAGCTATCAGTCACCACTGCTGGGAGGGCGCCTTACCAAGGGCGGCGTGGTCTTGGACTTTGAGTTCACGAATCCGCCAGACCTTGCCATCAACATTCAGGGCGTCTACTATCATTATGAGTTTGGCGTTGAACAGAAGGCAATAGACATCATGGCTAGGGCGATGATGGCTGGGCAGGGGATTACGTTGATATTCGTCGATGAGGACGACCTTCTGCGCGACCCGCCGTACTATATTAGGGAAGCATTGAATTACCGTGACCACTCACGTATGAGCCGGGGGTAAGGTATGACCGTATACACGTCAGGATACGTTTTCCAAGATGACGGTGATGCCCTCAACGGGGCTACCGTCCAGCTATTGCAGGTTTCTGACGGCGCCGAAGAGGCATCAACCACAACGAACTCCAGCGGTTTCTGGTCGTTCAATGAGACCGATGAGGACCGTTACGATGTGAAGATAACCTCGGGCACTTCCATCCGGTTCCGTAAGTGGGCGGACGAGATAAGCCTGAAGATGGTAGATGCCAGGAACAACGAGGGCGCCGGTATTCCTGCGGCAGTCTTCACCAACCTGACCAACTCTACATCTAATCAGGTAGCCATCTTCCGAGGAGCCAACACCACCAGGGCTGACAACGACGAGATATACCTTTCGTTTGAACTGGCAGATAGTGGTGGGGCTCTGGACGAGTTTGCGCGGATAACGGCAGTGGCAACTGATGTCACAGCTGGGTCAGAAGATGGCGCGCTTGTCTTCTCTGTTGCAGACACAGACAGCAGTGGAGACTTGCAGGAAGCCTTCAGGATATCCTCCAGCACAGGGGGGACTGTATCTCAGACATTCACAACTGATTCCGTCACGTTTGGGACTGGCGGGGATGAAGACGTAGTAATCAACTTCAATGCCAACACTGCCGATGGGGTCCTGACCTGGATGGAAGACGAGGACTACTTCAAGTTCTCTGATGACATCCTGATGAACAGCACTGAGCGCATCAATTTCTACGACACTGGTATTTACATCTACTCGTCAGCCGATGGTCAACTGGACCTAGTCGCTGACACCGAGATACAGATAGCGGCCACCACCATAGATATTGATGGCGCAGTGGCGTTCAATGGCGCGCTCACGGGCATCACCAACATCACGCTGTCAGGCACTCTTTCGGATGGGAACTACACATTCGACACAAGCGGCAATGTTAGTGGGCTAGGAACCATAGGCTCTG